>Ga0335074_10000123_pt1 | contig 128550 bp, 123 predicted proteins | sample Lox_Sample_23_FD_206715 | JGI IMG/M metagenome (GOLD analysis project Ga0335074, IMG submission 206715) | Soil microbial communities from Loxahatchee National Wildlife Refuge, Florida, United States - Lox_Sample_2.3 | ecosystem: Environmental > Terrestrial > Soil > Wetlands | place: USA...
ACACGTCGACCACGTTCTGCCCGGCCCCGCCGGGGCTCACCGTCACCCCGTTCGGCAGTTCGTGGTGTTCGCCGTCGCTCACCTCATAGAAGCCCCCGTTGGCCGAGAACACCGCCCCCTTCGGCGCCGTCAGCTGCACGAACCCCGGCGCTTCGTGGAACCAGATCGAGTTGCCGTCGCTGATCGCGTCCGTCGCCGTGAACGACGCCGTGTACTCCACGTCACTCGCACCCGACGCCGTCGTGTTCGCGCTCACGCTCACATCTTCCACGCCGCCCGCCGGCCCGATCGCCAACGGCTTGGACACCGGCAGGACATCCGAGGAGCTCGCCACCGAGAACGCGCCTGAGGCCTCTTCAGAGGACGGGTTGCTCACCCCCCACGCACGCACTTCCACCGTGTCCCCGGCCGCCACCGAGAACCCACCGGGGATGTACACGTCGACCACGTTCTGCCCGGCCCCGCCGGGGCTCACCGTCACCCCGTTCGGCAGTTCGTGGTGTTCGCCGTCGCTCACCTCATAGAAGCCCCCGTTGGCCGAGAACACCGCCCCCTTCGGCGCGGTCAGCTGCACGAACCCCGGCGCTTCGTGGAACCAGTACGGGTTGCCGTCGCCGATCGCGTCCGTCGCTTTGAACGACGCCGTGTACTCCACCTCGCTCGCACCCGCCGCCGTCGTGTTCGCGCTCACGCTCACATCTTCCACGCCGCCCGCCGGACCGATCGGGAGCGGCTTGGACACCGGGGCCGTGTCGGCGGAGGTCGCGACGGAGAAGGTTCCGGAGGGTTCTTCGGAGGCAGGGTTGCTGGCGCCGTAGGCCTGCACTTCGACGGTGTCGCCGGCGGCGACGGAGAAGTTGTCGGGGATGTACACGTCCACCACGTTCTCGCCCAGCCCTTCCGGCCCGACGACGACTCCACCGTTGGCGACGTTGGCGTGTTCGCCGTCGATCACCGCATAGAGGCCGGAGTTCGCCGCGAACGTAACGCCCTGCGGCGCCGTCAACCGCACGTACCCTTCATCGCTCTCCAGCGCGTGTTCAGCCTTGAAGGTGGCGGTGTAGGCGACGTCGCTGGCACCCGCCGCGGTTACGTTGGCGGCCACCGAGACTTCGGAGACGGATGTGGCGACGATCGCGGGGACGAGCACGTTCGCCTCCGCGGAGAAGGTCGAGGACGGCTGCCGCCTGGCGGACGCGGCGGCAGGGACGGCGAGCAGCGCGCAGGACAGCGCCAGCGCGAGGACGCAGGCGCACGCGCGAAGTCTCGGCATGCTGATCACGGGTGTGCTCCTCTGCTCGTCCTTGGCTTGAACCATGTGGAAAGGCTCCACTGGCGCGGCACCCCCTGCGCGCTCACGCATGCCCGCCCGAAGGCGCGGAATCCTAGCGCTGGGATGTTGGAAAAACGTTGGAGAGGCGTTATCTTCACGGGCTGAAATCGCAAGCAAGCGAGGTGTCGGGGCCGATGGGTGGACTGCGGCTCAGCGTGCTGGGTCCGTTGGAGGTTCTTCACGGAGGGGGAACGGTGCAGCTGCCCGGCCCTCGCGAGACGGCGCTGCTCGCGCTGCTCGCCGCGCGCTACCCGCAGGGCGCGTCCGCGCAGGCGCTGATCGACGACCTGTGGGAAGGCAGGCCGCCGGGGGGCGCGCCGGGGACGCTGCGGGCGTACGTCTCGACGCTCCGCCGTGCGCTGCGCGACGCGGGGCTCACGGATGTGGTGCGCACGGTGCGCCGCGGCGAGTACGCGCTGTCGGCGAGCGCCGGCGAGGCGCTGGACGCACGGTTGTTCGAGGAGCTGCTGCGTGAATCCACGCGCCAGCGCGCGTGCGGAGACCCCGACGCGCAGGCGCGCACGCTGTGGGCCGCGCTGCGGCTGTGGCGCGGCGAGGCTTTCGCCGAGGTCGCCGCGGCGCCCGGAGTCGCCCCCGCGGCCCGCCGCCTGGAGGAGCGCCGCCTGGTGGCGCTCGAGAGCTGGGCGCAGGCGCGCGTGGAACGCGGCGACCACGCCGAGTTCGCCGCCGAGCTGGCGCCGCTGTGCACGGAACATCCTTTTCGCGAGCGCCTGTGGGAACTGCGCATGCTCGCCCTCTACCGCGCCGGCCGGCAGGCCGACGCGCTGGCCGTCTACCGCGAGGCACGCGCGCACTTGCGCGAGCAGCTCGGCGCCGAGCCGGGGGGCGGACTGCAGGAGCTCGAGCTCGCGATCCTCCGTCACGATCCCGCGCTGCGCCCACGCCGGCGCACAGGAGACGCCGCGCGCGAGCAGCGAGTGGCGCTCCCGCTCGCGTTGCGCGAGCCGCGCGCCGACGCGTTCGTGGGACGCATGCGGGAGATCGAGGCCGTCGAGCTGGCGTGGGCGCTGGCATCGAGCGGGCGCGGGCAGCTGGCGATGGTGTACGGCGAGCCGGGGATCGGCAAGAGCGCGCTCGTGGGGCTGATGGCGGCGAGGCTCGCGGCGCGCGGCGCACTCGTGCTGGCGGGCCGCTGCGATGCGGACGCGGCCGCCCCCTATCAGCCCCTGCGCGAGGCGATCGCGCCGCTGCTGGCCGCCGGCGCGCGCGGCGATCGCAGCGACCAGGGCCGCGCCGGCTTGCCGCTCGGCACGGACGGGGAGCTCGCAGGGGGGCTGGCCGCGCTGTTCCCGGAGCTGGCCGGTGTGGACGCGCCCGCCACGCCAGCGGATGCCGGCCCGCGCCCGCCCGTGGACCCGCAGACGGCGCGCCTGCGGCTGTTCGAGGCCGTGACGGAGCTCGTGCTGTGCACGGCACGGGAGCGCGCGACGGTGCTCGTGCTGGAGGACCTCCACTGGGCCGACCCCTCGACGCTGTTGCTGCTGCGCCATCTCGCTCGTCGCTGCGCTCCCGCGCGGCTGCTGATCGTGGGCACCCACCGTGACACGGAGCTGCGCGCGCACGGCGCGTCCGCGCCCATGTGGGAGGCGCTCGCGGTCGATCCCGGCTTCACGGAGGTGCGACTGGGGGGACTCAGCGAGAGCGAGCTCGCGGAGCTGCTCGCGCGCCACGGCCACGTCTCCGGCGCCGGAGCCGGCTCGCGTGACGCTGCTGCGCCGGACACCGCTGCCGGCGCCAGCGGGCGCGACCGCGGCACCGGGCGAGCGACGCTCGCGCGCCGGCTGCATCGCGCGACCGCCGGCAACCCGCTGTTCGTGCAGCAGGCGCTCGCGTACATGTCGCTCACGGCCGCCGCGGACGGCAGCGGCGGCGCGTCTGCGGCGCTGGGCGAGATCGCCCTGGCGCCCCCGCCGGGCGTGCGCGAGGCGATCGACCGTCGCCTCGCCGACGTCGGCGAGCGCACGCGCGAGGTGCTGTCCGTGGCGGCGGTCGTGGGCGTGCAGTTCGAGCTCGAGCTGGTGCAGGCGTGCAGCGGCGAGGAGGACGCGCTGGGGGCGATCGAGCAGGCACTGCGCGCGGGCCTCGTCGCCGAGCTCTCGCCCGACGGCGAACGCCTCGCGTTCGTGCACGAGCTCGTGCGGGATGCGCTGTACACGCGCCTCAGCCGCGCGCGCCGCGCGCGTATGCACGAGCGGGTGGGCGAAGCGCTCGAGGCCCTGGGGGCCGGCGAAGCCGGGGAGGGCGCCGACCCCGGCCGCACGGCGGCGCTGGCGGAGCACTTCGCGGCCGCCGCGCGCCCCGCCGCCACGGCGAAGGCCGTCGCGTATGCACGCGCGGCGGCGGGCCAGGCGCTGGCGGCGCTGGCCTTCGACGAGGCCGCGCTGGTCGCTGAGCGGGGACTGCGCAGCTGCGCGCTCGCGCGCCGCCCGGACCGGACTGGGCGCTGTGCGCTGAACCTGCTGCTGGCCGAGGCGCGGCTGCTGGGGCGCGACATCGAGGGCTGCAAGCACGCGGCGCTGAGCGCGGGGGAGGACGCGCGCGCGCTCGGGTCGCCCGCCGCGCTGGCGCGCGCGGCGACGCTCGGCTCACACCTGAATACGTTCGGCGTACCGTCGCCGGCGCTGCAGGAGCTCAGCGAGGACGCGCTCGCGGCGGTCGAGGACGACGATGTGGCGGCGGCGCTGGTACTCGCCGGGATGGCCGACCACGTCGCCTGCTCGCAAGGGGACGGCCCCGCGGCGGAGCGTCTGTCCGCCGATGCGCTCGCGCGTGCGCGGCGCTGCGGGGACGACGGCGCGCTCGCCCGCGCGCTGTTCGTGCACGCGGAGGTGCTCGGCTGGAGCCCGCGCGTTCGCGAGCGCTTGGCACTCGCATCCGAGCTGCTGCTGCTGGCCGAGCGTCGCGGCGACCCGCAGGCGCTTGCGAACGCGCGTCACGTCAGCGCGCTCGCGTGCCTGGAGTGCGGCGACGTACGCGCGTTCGACGCTGAGGTGGCGCGCATCGAGCGGTTGCGCGCGCGCATCGACTACTGGTACACGGACATGTTCTGCTCGCTGTGGCGCGGGATGCGAGCGCTCGTGGACGGCCGCCTCGACGACGTCGAACCGGCCGCCGGGGAGCTGCTGGCCCACGCGCAGCACGAGCCGAACGTCCTCAACCTGTACCTCGGCCAGATCATCTGGCTGCGACGCGAGCAGGGCCGCCTGACGGAGCTGCGACCGCTGGCGCTCGACGCGATCAAGGCCAACCCCCACCTCACGGGCTTCCGCTGCGCGCTCGCGCTGCTGCACAGCGAGCTCGGCGAGCTGGACGAGGCCGCCGCGCAGTTGCAGCTGCTGGCGGCGGACGGCTTCGCGTCACTGCCCCGCGACGCCACCTTCACGCTGTCCCTCGCGCTGCTCGCGGAGGTCGCCGCACGCGTGGGCGACGCGCCCAGCGCGCGGACGCTTGGCGAGCTGCTGCGGCCGTATGCGGGGTTGCTGCTGGTGGCCACCAAAGGGATGCTGTGCGTCGGCGCCGCCGACCGCTACCTGGGCATGCTCGCGGGCACGCTCGGCGAGCACGGGCGCGCGCAGGCGTGCCTGCGGCGCGCGCTTGCACTGGAGCGGCGTGTGGGAGCGGCGCCGCTCGTGCGCCGCACGGAGAGCTGGGCCGCCGCGCCGATCGCGCTCCCCACCAGCTGAGGCGATCAGGGTTGCAGCGCGAGGGACACCGGGCAGGGCCTGCCGAGGTGGTAGCCCTGCGCGTAGTCGACCCCGTGCGCCTTGAGCAGCGAGCGGACTGCTATCCCGCATGTACGGTCAAGTACAGGAAATGGAATGTCTGTCACGTTGCGGAACTGGCCTGTGCCCTCAGTCGGCGAGCAGCCCGCGGACGTCCTCGGCGGTGAGACTGCTGGCGAACAGGTCGCCCTCGTCCATGACGCCGCTGAACAGCACGGCCTTGCGGCGCGCGAGCGCCACGACCTTCTCCTCGATCGTGTTGCGGGCAATCAGCCGGTAGACCATCACCGGGCGCGTTTGGCCGATGCGGTGGGCGCGGTCGACGGCCTGGGCCTCGGTGGCCGGGTTCCACCAGGGGTCGAGCAGGAAGCAGTAGTCGGCCTCGGTGAGGTTCAGCCCGAAGCCGCCCGCCTTGAGGCTGATCAGGAACACCGGGTCCCCGCCCTGTTTGAAGCGCTCGAGCACCCGCTCGCGCCGGCGCGTGCGACCGTCGAGGTAGCAGTAGCCGATGCCCTCGCTGTCGAGCCGCTCGCGAACCTTCGCGAGGAAACCTGTGAACTGGCTGAAGACGAGCGCGCGGTGGCCGCCGCCGATGACGTCGCCCAGCTGCTCGACCAGCCCGCCCAGCTTCGCGCACTGCACGCCCTGGTGGTCATCGTCGACGAGGCCTGGGTGCAGGCTGAGCTGACGCAGCAACGTGATCGAGCGCAGGATGGTGAAGCGGTTGCGGTCGAAGTCGCCGAGCAGCCCGAGCACCTTCTGGCGCTCGCGCTGCAGGTAGGTGTCGTACAGCTTGCGATGGCGCGGGTGCAGCTCCACCTCGAGCGTCTGCTCCTGCTTGGCCGGAAGATCGGCGGCCACGAGCTCCTTCGTGCGGCGCTTGATGAGCGGCTTGATCCGCCTGCGCAAGCGTCGCAGGCATTCGGCATCGCCCCTGCGCTCGATCGGGCGCGCGTACTGCTCGGCAAACCGCCCCGGATCGGGGAACAGCCCGGGGGCCGTGACCGACAGCAGCGACCACAGCTCCATCAGGTTGTTCTCCATCGGCGTGCCGGTCATCGCGAGCTTGAACGGCGCGGCAAGCTCACGCACGCAGCGATAGGTCTTGGCCTGGTGGTTCTTGACGTACTGCGCCTCATCGAGGATCAGGCCAGCCCATTCCACACTGCGGTAGGCGTCGGCCTCGAGACGAAAGAGCGTGTAGGTCGTGACCACGATGTCGGCGCCGGCGACCTCGTCGATCGTGCGCCCCGATCGTGCCAGCGTGTCTGTCACCGCGGCCACCTGCAAGTCCGGGGCGAAGCGTGCCGCCTCGCCCACCCAGCCCGAGACGACGCTCGTCGGCGCGACCACCAGAAACGCGCCAACGTGCGGATCGCGTTCGCGCGCACGGCAGACGAGCCCCAGCACCTGCAGCGTCTTGCCGAGCCCCATGTCATCGGCGAGGATGCCGCCGAGCTCGAGATCCCACAGCGAGGCCAGCCAGCTGAACCCCTCGCGCTGGTAGGGGCGCAGGCGCGCCTGAAGCGCTGACGGCGGCTCGTGATCGTCCAACGCGTCGAGCTCCAGCAGTGCGCCGACTTGACGCTGCCACGCATCGGCCTGCTCCTTCACGACGCCGAGCGCGGCCAGCTCGGCCCACAGTCCCGCCTGGTAGCGACTGATCCGCAGCGTGGCGGCCGGCGAGTCGCTCAGCGCCCTCGCCTCCTCGATCAGCCGGCGCAGCTCCTGCAGGCGCGGCTCCAGCAGCGAGAAGTGGGCGCCGTCGTCGAGCAGCATGTGCGACTCACCGCCGGCGAGCGCGGTGAACACTTCGGCGAACGGCAGCTCGCGACCCTCGATGCCGATCGTCACACCGAGGTCGAACCAGTCGCGCTCTCCCGCGATGTCCGCGGTGGAGAGCCCGATCGTCAGCGAGTCGCCGACGTCGCGGTAGTCCGCGGGCTCTCCCGTGACCTCCACGGTCACGTCCTCGTACTCCACCAGCCGCGGCAGCAGCTCCGTGGTGAGCCGCATGCTGTCGAGGCCGGCCAGCGAGACCGCCGGCGTGTCGGCGGGTCGTCCGTCAAGCCCCACCAGCCCGAAGCGCTCCATGCCGGTCTCCGTGAGCACGGTGCTGGCGAGGATCGCCCGCTCGGCGCCGAGATCGCGAAACCCAGGGCCCTCGCCGTTGCTCGTGAGCGCCACACGGCGGGTGGCAGCGCCGACCTGATAAGCCCACTCCCACCCGACATCGACGGCATGGTCAGCGCCGTAGCTCGCCCGTAACACGAGCGTGGGCGCAGAGATCTCGGGGGGCGAGAAGGAGTCATCCGAGGAGATGACTGGGGCGACGTTGCGCAGCGCTGGGCAGAGCTCTTCGGCGAAGCGGTCCAGCTCGCCCGCCGGGATCTCCATCTGCGCGCGATCGAGGAGCATCCGCTGCAGCGACGCAGGGGCCGGCCGCGCGAGACGCACGAGCGTCAGCCGGCAGTGCTCGGGCGGGTGCGCGGCTGCTTCGCCGCCGCGCTCGGCGCACAAGAGACCGTGGCCGCTGGCGCCGAGGAAGAGCAGCGGCTCCAAGTCGCTCGCGTCCTCGCCGTCGAGTTGGAGGACCGCGCTCACGCGCGAGCATCGATCGCCGCCCACCCTCGTCACGTCGATCGACAGCTCGCCCTGCTCGCGCCTGACCTCGCCGAGCGCGGGGTGAGCGTGGATCAGCCTCAGCCCATGACGAGCCGCCTCGTCCAACAGCGACCACAGCTGCGCGCTGTCGCAGTCGCTGAGATCGAGGGTCTTGTCGGCACCGTATGTGTAATAGGAGCTTCGTCCCTCGCGCGCGCGGTGGATCGCGTACAGCTCGCGCACCAGCGCCAGGTGATCGGACCGATAGTCGCCGTCGCGCACACTCCACGAGTCCAGGCCGCTCCACGCCAGCGAACCGTTGACCCAGCCGCCGCGGGCACCCTCGCGCATCAGCCGCGCCATCAGCTTCAGCGGCCCCCGCGCTGCCAGGCCGCTCGTATCGAGCGTCAGCTCGATGGCCAATGGGTTGCCCGTCTGCGGCCGGACAGCCGGCGCGTCGATCAGCGCGCGCAGCGACTGCTGCCACGAGGCTGGCTCGGCCGTGGTGGCGATACGCGGCGGCCGGCGAGGGCTGGGCGCGGCTGGTCGAGGAGTGCGACCACGCGACCGCCCGGCGCCGTGACCGTCGGTGGCGGCGATCACGATCGCCGCCACGTGCTTGCAGTTGTACCCGACCGGGCAGGTGCACTCGCCGTCGTCGAACGCCAGCGCGCCGTCGTGCTCGGCGAAGAAGGCAGCGGTGTCGTAGAGCGCGCCCTGGCCGACCACCGAGCCGGTCAGCGTGTCGGTGTCCGCATCCCACTCGACCGCCAAAACCCGGTTGCCACGGGCGTAGCTGCGCCCCCGCTCGAACGAGCGCGGCCCGACGGCCGCCTCAACGCCCGACAGCTCCACCTCGTTCAGCTCGGAGATCGTGCTGAGCACCGGCGAAAGGTAGCCCGAGCGTCGGACCCCACAGGTGGTCACATATCCCGTGCGCGGCGCTCGTAGCGCACCAGCAACTCCGAAGGACGCACGCCGAGGGCACCCGCGACCCGCAGCAGGTTGGCGAAGCTGACGTTGCGCTCGCCGCGCTCGATGCCACCGACGTAGGTGCGGTGCATGCCGCAGCGATCGGCGAACGCCTCCTGGGAGAGACCGGCGGTGAGACGCAGCTCCCTGATCGCCTGGCCGAGCGCAACGTGGTCTCGAGATCTGGCTTCCACCGCGCATCGACCCTGCCACGTCGCCGCCGATGAGTCTACAGACAATGGGTAGCACATGCATCGTTCCAGCACGACGGTTGGTCCGGTTGGCCTCGATTTCATGCGCTGGTCGATGGGCGGGCAACCCCGCGTCGGAGAGCTTGCAGTGATACTTATAGTGTGCTAGATTGTCGCGACGACCGATCGGTGATGCAGTGGGACACGAGATACGACAGCACGATCGATCACACGCGGCTGCGCCGGAGCCGGCCGCTCTGCCAAGCGACGAGCAGGCGCGATGGGACGCGCTCGCCGACGCGGCGAGGCAGATGGCGGCTGCCGCAGCCGGCGATGAGAACGGCTTCCGAGCGGCGTGGGAGGCAATGGCGCAAGCCGCACGCGGTCTCGATCATCAGCAGATGCTCAACGCCATGCACGTTCCGGAGGATGCCGGCGAGCACGCCGAGGCGCTGGCAGCAATCCTGCGACGCATCCCGGACGGCTGGGGGCGCTGGATTTCTTGTGATCGTGGCTGGTATGCCCTGATCGTCGAGCTCGATGGTCAACTGAGCGCACTGCTGCCCAGCTACGTGCTTCACCAAGCCAAGGAGAAGTTCGGCGGGTTGCGGTACTACTGGGAATCGGGGGAGGAGATCCATGACCCCGGCGACCCTGAGCCGTCGACACCAGGACGAGAGGGCCACGAGGAGGCGTGGGCCAGATGGAGTCGAGAGCATGACGCATGGTCTGAGCGTCTGGACAGATACCTGCAGACGCCAGAGGGCAAGAGACGGACCGCCGATCTGGAGAGCCGCGTCGCGCTCGCCGAGAGGCTCGTAGACGCCGCCGAGAAGCGAGCGTCCGTCAGCTGCGAGCTGTGCGGAGCGCCGGGCCGGCTGCACCGCACTCGCTCACGCTATGCGTGGTACAAGACGCTCTGCGGGAATTGCGCTGAGCAGGCAAACTACGTGCCCGCTCAAGAGGAGAGCAGCGGGTGAGGGCCGGAGGAGCATGCTGCCGTAAGGAGCGGCCGGGCGCGAAATCGTTCTGCAGCATGCTGCAAAATAGTTCAGTAAGCGGCTGATACTCGGGTCCGGCCTTCCCGGCCTGCGCAATCTCCCCTGGGCGCCTCGCGCGAGCGCAACTCGACGGCTACATCGACCGCATCATCGACCGCGACTTCGACGAACTCGGCCACGAGGTGCGTCGGCCTTCCCGCCCTTGCCTGAGCCTCCGCGCTTCTCGATGTCGAAGATGGTCTGCGGCAGCTTTGGCAGCGACCCCGGCGTGGGGATGGCGGGTGCCGGTGTCGGAGCGTCTTTGCGGGGCTCGTCTGCCAAGTCTGTGAGCTTAGCGCCGCTGCGATTGCGAGCGGAAAGTCGCCGAGCGACTCGCAATCCGCCCGCTACATATTCATGATCTGACCGTGATATATTCCTAATCTGTCCCAGCCCGTGATTACAATCTGCGTGTGCCCCAGCGCCTGATTGCCCGTCGTCTCCGTCGCGACCTTGTGGAGGCGTTGGCCGACAGCCGCGCCGTCGCCGTCCTTGGAGCCCGCCAGGTCGGCAAGAGCACGCTCGTCGCCCAGATCGCTTCCGATGAGCACCCGGCGCGGCGGCTGATCAGCCTCGACGACGACGCGACCGCCGAGACCGCGCGAGCCGATCCAGCCGGGTTCATTGCTGCCATCGAAGGACCCATCGCCATCGACGAGATCCAGCGTGCACCGGAGCTGCTGCGCGCGATCAAGCGACGCCTCGACGCCGACCAGATGCGCGGCCAGTTCCTGCTCACCGGGTCAGCGAACATACTGTCGCTGCCCACCGTCGCTGATGCCCTCCCCGGGCGGGTTGAGTACCTCACACTGTGGCCGCTCTCACAGGGCGAGATGCACACCGTCCGCGAGCAGTTCATCGACGATCTCTTCGCCGGGCGGTTCCCAAGGCTCACAGGGGTTCCGGTCGGCCGCAGAGCGCTTGCCCCCACACTCGTCACCGGTGGATACCCCGAAGCGCAGGGCCGCAGCGCGCGTGGGCGCACCCGGTTCTTCTCTAGCTACATCGCCTCGATCATCGGCCGAGACCTCGATGACATCGCCAACGTCCGCAACGTCGAGAACATCGAACGGCTGCTGTTCGTCATCGCCGCGAGATCGGGCGACCTGACGAGCTTTCACGGCATGGGCAAGGACCTCGAGCTCGACGCCAACACCGTGCGCTCACACACCAAGATCCTCGAGGACCTGTTCCTCGTCCACCAGGTCAAGCCCTGGCACGTAAACCTCGGCAGCCGTCAGATCAAGAGCTCCAAGACCTACATCGTCGACAGCGGCATGCTCGCCCATCTCATCGGCGCCGACGAGCGACGAATCGTCGAGGACAGTGCCGTCGCGGGAACCATGCTCGAGAGCTTCGTCGCGATGGAGTTGCTTCGCCAGGCCGACTGGGCCGAGCGACCAGTTCAACTCTTCCACTATCGCGACAAGCAACAACGCGAGGTCGACGTCATCATCGAGCGCCACGACGGCAACGTCGTAGGAATCGAGGTGAAGGCGAGCGCCACGCCCTCCACCGCCGACTTCGCCGGCCTGCGCTACCTGCGCGACAAGCTCGGCCCACGCTTCAAGGCCGGCGTCGTGCTGCACACGGGCGCCGACACACTGCCGTTCGGGGATCGACTGGCCGCCGTGCCAGTCAGCGGACTCTGGAGCTAGCTGACGGCTTACGCCTCGACGTCGCCTACCGCGTCGAAGAAGAGCGGAGCTCGATGCCTGAGGCAGCAGACGACACGAAGTCGCTCCCGGCGCCCGCTTCGACTCGTGTCAGTCACAGGTTCGGGCCAATGTCTTCAGCCGCCACGACCGCCATCAGCTCACCCGCCAGGTATCTCCGCTGACCCCGTTGCCCAACCATTCCCTCTTGGAGCTCCGTGCACGCACCCTAGCGTCTATCAAGCAATCGCACAAAAACGTTAGAGAAGCGTTTGGACTGTAAAGCTGCGCAAAGGGTCCGCCTGGCAACCAGCCGTAAACGCATACGTGACATCTGTGTGCGATACTCATAGTCATCTGGCCCCGACCGCTCGCGCGAGCATGTGCCCTCAACACAACCCATCCGACAACCCCCTCGAAACGCCTGGCGCGCAGCAGATGGCGGCGTGGACGCTGCGCCTGGCGCAGAGCCCCGGCTTCGGCTGGCTGCTCGCGGCAGACCCGCATCTGTTCGCGCTGCTCTACGCGAGCTGTGCCGCGGCCGCCTCCCCGCCTGGCCCGCTTGCCGGCGAGAACTGCGAGGAGGGCGCAGCGGATGAGAAGCTGCTGCCGACGCTGAAGGATCTCCAGCGGCAGTTCGGCGAGCGCACCAGCGGGCGCTTCGTCCGCTTGTATCTGCGCGGGACGAGCGTGTTCGGAGTGATCGGCCGGGATCAGGGCTCATTGCGAAACGCGCTGCGCGACTGGGCGCGCGTGGCGGAAGTCGAGGCGTCGCGGTCCATCACCGCCCTGGACGAGAACATCGACCGCATCGCGGGTCTGCTGGATCTGAACGCGATGGAGCGCGATGTGCTCGCGTTCCAGATTGGCCGCGCTCGGCCTGGATTCTCTCAGTTGTTCGAGCTGCTGATGGGCGCCGACCAGGCGACCAAGGCGGTACTTGGAGCGGCACTCGGCCACTCGGAGTCAGAGGTGGTCTCGGCGCTGTCGGAGCAGGGGGCGCTGGTGCGCTCCGGCCTGCTGAACGTCAAGGAGCGTCCGCTGCGGGTACAGGGCCCGTCGAGCCATCTGAGCGCAACGCTCGCGGAGCACGCTGAGGACGATGCCGCGCTCGTCGAGCGGTTCGTCAAGCCCCTGTGTCTGTCGCCCTCGACAGGGTCTCTCGGGCGCCTGCACGAGGACGACAGACAGATCCTCTTTGGCCTGCTCCGCAAGCCACTGCCCGCTGGTCGCGGCGTGCACGCGCTCGTCTACGGCCCCAAGACGGTCGACAAGCGAGACATGATCGCGCGGCTGCTCCAGGGTGAGGGCGTCGAGGGACATGCGGTGGTCACGAGGCACGTCGCGGCGGGAGACATGCCGACCTGGACGTACATCGCCCAGCGCCATGTGGAGCGATCAAGCCCTGACGCGGTGCTGGTCGTCGATCGCGCTCACGAGGCGCTCGCCTCCCGCCCTCGCACCATGTTGCACCTCTTCGACCTCGACGATGCCGAGCTCGCCTACGGCGATGACCCGGAGCGCGCCTCCGACGAGGGCTTGACGGGAAGTCGCGTGCGCTGCGTCTGGATTACGGACCGCGCGCGGCAGCTCTCGGAGCGCAACCTGGGCGCCTTCCTATTCCATTGCGAAGCGCTGCCAGGCTCGCGCGCAGAGCGGCGGGCACGTGTCGCGCAGGTGATCTCGGACTTCGGCCTCTCCTCGCGCCTGGAGCGCGACCTCGCAAAGTACAGTCTGCTCGGCGAGCAGCAGGTCCGGCAGGCCGCCGAGCTTGCTCGTCTGATCGTGCTCGCAGACGATCAGTCGCACGATGAGCCCGACAGGCGCCGAGAGCGATTGGACGCACAGCGCGAGCAGGTGATCAAGCGCGCGGTCGCGCACAGCCAGAAGGTCCTCGGGCGTGACCGCACCGAGGGAATACGTGACTCCGTCACCGGCTACGACCTCAAGCTCCTCAACATCGGCGGACGCTTCACGCCGCAGCAGATCATCGCGTCGCTACGCAAGCGCCCAGTGGGCTCGCTGTGCTTCTGGGGCATCCCGGGCGCGGGCAAGACGCAGCTCGCGGAGCACATCGCAGTCGAGCTGGACATGCCAATTCTCATGCGCTCGGCGTCCGAGCTTCTGTCGATGTGGCTCGGTGAGACGGAGCAGCAGATCTCGAAGATGTTCGCCGAGGCAGAGAACGAGGGTGCGCTGCTGTTCCTCGACGAGGCGGATTCGTTCCTGCGCGATCGCACGCTCGCACGCGCCCACTGGGAGGTGACACAGGTCAACGAGCTGCTCCAACGAATGGAGCGCTTCGAGGGAATATTCATCGCGGCAACCAACCTGATGGACTCGATCGACGCAGCGGCGATGCGCCGCTTCACCTGGAAGCTCGAGTTCAAGGCCCTCTCCCAGGAGCAGGCGTGGTCGATGTTCTGCAGGGAGAGCGGGCTCGACCCAAACGCAAATCCCGCGCACGCGGACGAGCTCAGGCAGGCGCTGGGCGCCATCAGCGACCTCGCGCCTGGGGATTTCGCGACGGTCAAGCGCCAGGCGCAGATGCTCGGCGAAGAGCTCTCAGCCGAATCCTGGATAGAGCAACTTGCCGCCGAGGCCAAAGCGAAGATGCTGGGCTTGAGGCGTCAGCAGCTCGGGTTTGCGGGCCAGGGCTAGGCGATGACGACGCGCACTCCTGCCGAATTACGTGATTCACCAGGTCAAGGAGAAGTACGGCGGACTGCGGTACTACTGGGAAGCCGGCGAGCGCGTCGACGATCCCCACGACGCCGAGCCGCCGACACCGGGACGAGATGGGAGTGAGGAGGAATGGGCCCAATGGAGCCGCGACTACTGGGAGTGGTGCGATCGTCTTGATCTTTACATGCAAACACCCGAGGGCAAGCGACGGACCGCCGTCCTCGAGCGCCGCGTCGCCCTCGCCGAGAAGCTGGTGGACGCAGCCGAGAAGCGAGCGCGCGTCACCTGCGAGCTGTGCGGAGAACCGGGATCGCTGCACGGCACTCCGTCACGCTCCCCCTGGTACAAGACGCTGTGTGGAAGCTGCGCCAGCCAGACGAGCTACATGCCGACTCCAATCTAACTGCTCGGTGGTGCGGTCGCTGATGTTTGGCATGGTGGAGGCGGGATTCGAACCCGCGACCTTCGGGTTATGAGACCGGGCCGGGCGGTTGCGGCTGTTTGCGGCCGATTGCGTTTGCGCCGCGAATCGGCGGTTTTTCGCGAGACCAGCCCTTTCGGCGTTTGCGGTTGTTTTCGGGCCTTCTCTTGGCTTTTCCTTGACCCCGGGAGCAGGCCCGACGCCAGGGAGGCTCATGATGATGCGAGCCTGTCGGCGGCCTCGCGAGCGCTGATCGCAGGCGGCTGCAGGCCGACGTGGTCGAGGAGATCCTTGTCACCCGTGACGATTGCCTCAGCCTTCCCCGATCGTGCAAGCGCCAGCAGGTAATCGTCGTCGCTGTCGCGTAGCACCGGCTCTGGATCGAGTGGATCTTCGAGCATCACTGCGATGCGCTCAAGCGCCGCGACAGCCAGCTCGGCTTCATTCTGGTCGAGCAGCCTGCGGAAGTACGGCTGTTTGAGATTCTCGCGGACCTCGGCGATCAGCAATGGGCAGGCAACCATCTCGACGGCATGATCGTGGACCGCGTCAAGCAGGATCGAGGGCGCAGCGTCCGGCTTGCCGACGAGCGCTGAAAGCAGAACGTTGGGATCGAATACGACGCGTTTCAAGCCGCGGGCTGCCCGCCCGTACGTCGGCGTCGGTGCTCGCGCACTACGCGCACCGCTTCGTCTTCGATCTCCCGCTGGTCGACGCCAGCGTCCGCCGTGCGCTGTCGTGCGCGCTGAATCGTCTCGAACCCAAGCGTCACGGTTGCCAGATCCTCGAGCAACTCGCGGTCGCTCTTCCCCGGCGCGCGCTCGCGCAACCGCACCAACAACTCGTTGTCAATCTCAACGTTAGTGGTCGCCATAACCCAAGGCTACCAGCGGGCGGACAATGGACCCATTTGCCCAACCAAGCTACCTCCTGGTTGTGGTTCTGCCGGGTCTTTCGTTGCGTTCATCACCCCCGAAGGGAGCAGCACGCCATGTCGCAGCTCGGCGACCGTTTGAACAGCCGCCCGGTGACGATCGGGGCGTAGAGCTCCGTCAACCGCGACCGCAGGACGAGATCCGCACTGAAGACGTCCGTGCCGATGACGATCGGCCCGCGCGGCTCGCCCGGGCTCACGACTCCACGGCGAGGACGAAGGCTTCGCCCTCCTCCGCGCACAGATCCTCGATCACCATCTCATCGTGCACCGGCAGCGGGCGCGCACGACGCAGGAGCTCCTCGACCGGGAGCTCGATGTGCTGCTCTTCGGTGATGTTCGCGCGATGTGTCGACATGGCTTCAAAGTGTACGAAGCGCGGCACCACCACAGGCGTACAGAGGGCGACCCACGACCGACCATACCCAGTGCTCGCCGGCTCGTGGCTCATGCAACTGGCGGATCGTCCCGGCCTGGACGACTAGGCATCGGCAGAGAGGTCACTGCCCGAGTGCTCGAAGGAGCGCTCACCCGTTTCTCGCCGTCTGAAGCGGAGCTGATGACCACGTTGCAGCCACTGCCGCATGTCTCAGCTCCAGTCGCCCGATCTGTCGCACGAGCGATCCTCGCGTTCCAAGCCAAGAGGTACGAAGAGGCTACGACCGTCGCGATGCCACGGATCGAGTCATTGGTCCGCGCGCTGTGCCAGGAGAAGGGCGTCCTCCGATCTCGGGTGCAACGTGACCAGCGACAAGGCCCACCGACCCGAGGTCAGTATCCACCGCTGGGAGCTTTGCTGGTTGAGATCAGGCCGTGGATGGACCAATCTTGGGATCGCTTCCTCTGGGCCTTCCTGGTGAGCCCGTTTGACCGAACTACCGGAACGAGCTTCTCCACGGCCACGTGGACGACGCCACCAGAGTCCCCGCGGCCCTGACGATCCTCGCAGCCCTGAGACTCGCGTTGATTCCGCTCGGCGCGGATCATGCAGGTCCTCCCGACGCACATGGCCCCGGCTGAACCGTCAGCGCGGCGTGACCGCGCTGGCGACTCGGCCACCGCCAGCCAGCAAGCTCAATCCCGATCTGCAAAACTCCCCCGCCTGCCGGCCAACCTGATCGAAGGGGGAGATGCGATGTACACCGCGACGACGTCCCCGTCGGGCTCCGTCAACAACGTCAAAGTCAAATGCAGCGCGTGCTCGGCCTCGCTGTACGTGAATCCCAACTACGCGAGCGCGAGCGGTGGATGGGAATGCCCGCACTGCAAGAAGCGGCACTAGTCGTCAGGCCTTGGTAGGCAGCCCAAACGAAAGGACCAAAACGCAATGCAAGCGCTCGGCTTCATCTACGCCGGAGGCTTCGTCGTCGCGATGATCGCGCTCTACGTCCGGGTCGGCTTTCCCGCGGTCAAGCCGGACTGGCGTGAGTTTCTGCTGCCGAACCTCCCGTGGTTCGGACTGATGCTCTTCAAGGCGTGGGCATGGCCCGCCACCCTCGGCATCTGGCTCTACAACGGACGCCAGCCCTCCGCCTGGACGGCGGTCACCAAGCTCGACGGCCGGGAGGTACGGGCGATCAAGCGGACGAGCAGCATGCGCTCGATCCAGGCGCCGTAGGACCACTCATGGGTCTCTTCGGCAAACGCCAGCAGAACACAGGTGCGGTGCGGCTTCCCGCCGACTTCGCACGCACGCTCGAGCAGTACGGACGCTGGACGTTCGATCCTCCAGGCTCGGGGATTGACCCCAGCCAGATCGGCGGCGGAAACATCGAATACGAGCTCTTCATGCTCGCCCAGGACGACAGCGACGCCTTCGTCCGCGCTGTCGCCGCCGTCGCTGCTCGACGCTTCCATCGACTTCATCGGGCGACAGTACGGGATGGCCCGCCTCGCCCCGTATGAGATCCGGCGCTTGGAACAGACGCGATCGGAAACCGGGGAGCGTGCAGCGACATCGACGATCAACGAGTCGGAGCGCTAGCGCAAACGGCGCGACAGAAGCGTCATGGCGGTCAACCTCACAGACCCCCCTCTCAGGGAAGTCCTCGATCGGACTGGTATGCCTGCGCCGTCGCCGGAGGTGCTCGCGCAGCTGGACGTGGCGTGTCGTGGCGTTGAGGGCCACGCCGATGCTGTGCTGGAGATCAGTCGAGCGACCTGGGCGACGGAGACGCGCAGCGCCGACGTTCTAGTCGTGCTGACACGCAAGTCGCTCGTCCTTGTCGGGATGCAGAAACAGGGTCTGTTCAAGCCCGCTACGCCCGCTGCCATGACGCTGCGGCTCGCTGATTACAACGATCTGGGCGAGATCGAGGTCGAGGAGCTGGCGGGGCCGACCGTGATGTTTCTCGCGCCCGAGGAGAGCCGTCATTTCATGCTCAGCTGGCCCGACCCGGACGAGCGCCACAGGATGTTCATGGCCATGTTCGACGCGCATCGTGGCAATTACGCCCGATGGGGCCTTCAGCTCGACCCGGCGAACTACGTCGCGGACTTCGACCGCTACTACGCGCAACTCGTCGGGGAAGGACCCAGTCAGTCCAGCGACGTGTACGACTGGGTCAAGGCGCGATTCGGTGAGTTCTACCTCAGCAACGCGCTCGGCCTCGCGATGGAGTGGCGCATGTGCGAGCTCGACGACGCCGCGAGGGACGCGTCGAGTCGTCGAGTGGGTCGCATCGCGCTTCCACTGCCGTGGGCGGACGAAGGCCCGGAGGCTCAGCGTGTGATTGTGCGCCTCGGCGAGCAGCTGTTCGATGCGGGCTTGCTCGGCCCGCCCTATGACGAGCGCACCTACAAGACGGACGAGCCCCTCACGAACGGCGACACCGGCCCCCAGCGCCTGTTGGCGCTGATGACATTGGCGGGCCACGCCAAGAGCCTGGGCAATCCACGAGCAGACGAGTGGATCAGCGCCGCTCGCATCGGCATCCCCGCGGTTCCGCCGTCGATCTTCTCGGAGGCGATGCGCTCGCTCTGGTCCAGCGTCGAGGAGTTGCCGCCGGTCGGTCCGCCCGTCGAGATCCCGATCTGGGAGGACGTGGATGTGCGCACGATCGCCACGATGGAGGGCGACCCGCCACGCCCCAGCTACTCGACGGATGGCCTCACAGAGGCCGACACCGTCCTGATAGAGCGGTTCTTCAACGCCGATCAGGAGCTCAGCGCGGACGGTCCGCCGAGCGGCGAGGCCGTCACCAATCTGTGTCTGCTGGGCGTGTCGGCGTTCGAGGGGCTCTCGGCCGGCGCTCCCGCCGGCTGGCGCAAGCTCGTCCTCTACGCGGTCTCGGACCTCACCTACGACCTCTGGGAGAAGCACAAGCTCAACGACGCGGCCACGAAGCTCGCCCATTGGGTCGTCGCGACGATGGAAGCCAACGGTTGGGCTGCCCAGGGTCACTTCACGCCGCTCGGCCAGCACTACACATACATGTTCGCCGTCGCCGTGGGCACCGGCGCTGGCGTCGTCCAAATCGACCCGGACACCGGCCTCGCGAAAGCGCCGACCGGCGAGGACGCGCGCAGAGCCGCCGCGCTCGGGCAGTTCTGATACGCGACTCGTGTGTCAGAAGGTCGGCGGATCGCGCGTGAGCCTCCTGGTCCAAAAGCGAAACCTCGGGCAACTCGAGAAGGTCCATCACGAGCTGGCTCGGTATTCCGGGGCGGGTGAGCGCGCATGGCTCTGATGCTGCAGCGTCGTATGCGCTCAGAGATCGCGCCAGTTCACGACGAGCCCAGCCTCGGCTTGCGGGTCAAGGCGCCTGGCAAGTGGTTCCAACTAGAGCTCGTCCCCTACGGACGCGATGAGCCGATGTGGCGGAAGTACCAAGGCATGGTTCGGTACAGAGCGCCCAAGGTCAAGTTCGAAGGAAGTGCGAAGTGGATCGTCACCCGGCATCGCCTGCTCATCGTTGCCAAGCCTGGGCTCGGCACCGCTGGTCTTAACCGCCAGAAGGACGAGCATGCGTTCGTCGCTCTCGACCTTACGGATTTCAACGTCGAACCAAGGGGAAAGCGGCTTGGCAAGCCTCTGATGCGCGCGCGCCTCACCGGTGTGTCCGAGAATTTCGAGATCGAGCTGAAAATCCAGAAGCAGTTCTACACGCAGTTCCTCGAGACGTTGTCGTCGGGCAGCACCGAGTTGGACGAGAAGGCCGCAGCGATCGTTAGCGAGCGCAATCGGCAGAAGACGCTCGCGGCCGAACGAGCCAAGGCCGAAGAGCAGGCCGAGCGCGCACGCATAGCCGCCGAGCGGTTCGACAGCGCGCAAACGGGATCTGCGCCAGGTCGCTCCAGCCGGCTTCGCCTAAACACGGGACTGCTCGATCACCGCAAGACGTGGCGCTATCGGGTAGCCGCCACACCGGAGGAGTGCGTCAGCGGGTTCATCGCGGCATTCTCGGGAAGCGGCGGTCTCGTGATCAAGGCGAAATGGTCGGTCACGCGGTCTCCGAATGGGGCCGTCGCGGTCTATGAGGGCCGCAAGGGGCTCGCGGTCGTCGGGACCGCATTCTCCGAGACGGCGCAATCGGAGGAACAGAGCGCGGTTGGTTCCGAAGTGAGATTTGAGATCGAGGGTGACGACAACGGTCACACGATCTGCGCGATGTGGCTGGCTTCGCGCGCCTCACGGATCGGCTTCACAATGGACGGTCGGTTCTTCAGGCCGTACATGCGCGCCGTGGAGGACCAGCTGCGCCGGGTCGATCCCTCTCTGCAGGTTGTAAAGGACTGACTACCAGGTCACAACGGGCGAGGGAGCGTAGATTACTCGCTCACCCCACGTCGCCGCGTACCCCTTGCTTACGATCGCGAGGAGCCCCGCGAGCTCGGGTCGTGCCGCGTGGCCGCAGGGATCCCCGAGGCTGTCCGGGCTTCTGTGTGTGAGGCCGGGGATGGTTAGTTGGGGAGTCGGTCTCCGAAGTGGATCTTGAGGCCTCGTAGTGCTGTTGTCCAGTTGAACGCTTTCTGCCACTTGCCCTCGGCTCGTTGGATGGCGAGGTAGATGAGCTTCGTGGCGGCCTGCTCGTCAGGGAAGTGTCCGCGGGTCTTGATCGCCTTGCGGATCTGGCGGTTGAGGTTCTCGATGCTGTTGGTCGTGTAGACGGCTTTCCTGAGATCGGGCGGGAACGCGAGGAATGGTGTGATGTTCTCCCAGCGCTCGCGCCAGGAGCCGGCGATCATTGGGTACTTCTGCCCCCATTTCTCGTCGAACTCCGCGAGGGCCTGCCAGGCGGCGTCGGCGTTGACGGCCCGGTAGACGGGCTTGAGGTCCGCGGCGACGCGTTTGCGGTCCTGGTAGGCCACGTAGCGCATGCTGTTGCGGATCTGGTGGACAATGCAGCTCTGCACCCAGGCCTTCGGGAAGACGGCCTCGATCGCCTCGGGGAAACCCGTGAGGCCGTCGACGCAGCAGACCAGGACGTCCTCGATGCCGCGGTGGTGCAGGTCGTTCAGGACAGCCAGCCAGAACTTGGCGCCCTCGCTCTCCTGCCACCAGATGCCGAGCACCTCGCGTTCGCCCTCGACGCTGACGCCGATCGCCAGGTAGCAGGCGCGGTTGCGGACCGAGCGGTCTTCGCGGACCTTGACGACGAGCGCGTCGAGGTAGACGATCGCGTAGACCCGCTCGAGCGGCCTGGTGCGCCAGGCTTCGACGTCGGCGAGCACGGCGTCGGTGACCCGGCTGATCGTGTCGCGGCCGATCTGCACGCCGTAGAGGCCCTGCAGATGGGCTTCGATGTCGCGGACGCTCATGCCGCCGGCGTACAGGCCGAGGATCTTCTCGTCCAGGCCCGCCAGCCGCGTCTGACGCTTTGAGACCAGCTGCGGCTCGAACGTGCCCTTCCGGTCGCGCGGGGTCTGATCTCCACGGGCCCGAGCTCGCTCTGCACCGTCTTGGGCGTCGAGCCGTTGCGGTGGTTGCCAGCGCCGCCCGGAGGCGCCTGACCGGGCGGGTAGCCCAGATGCTCTGAAAGCTCAGCGCCGAGCGCGGTCTCGATCACCCGGCCGGCGAGCTGTGTGACCAGCCCGCCCGGGCCGGTGATCTGCTCCGGCGCAAGGCCCTTCAGCGCGTCCTGCAGCTCCTCTGCCGGCAACAGGCCGGCCAGACGGTCAACGACATCCTCCGGTGGCTCCGCCACGACGGGAGTATCCACCGGCGGCTTCTTGGTCTGCGTGGTCATTCGAGGGTCCTTTCCAGCCCGCGCGCCGGGCCAGGACCTCCGCTACGCCCTACGGGCTTCGCTGCGGCCCCGGCCCGGAAACCCGAGCCTGGTCGTTACCCCGACCTCACACAGAAGACCGGACAGATCCGGATCCCCTGGTTGAAGAGATCCCGCCGAATGTCTACGTCCGGCGGCGCAGCGAGGCCAGGCGCAACTCACGGAGATCTTCCGCGCCTTCGACGTGACCATCACCTACGGCAAGGCCAACGAACGCCTCAACCTCGCCGCCACGATCACACCCGAGCTACTGCCCGACCCAGCCGGTGAAAACGACCGCTCCAACGGAGCGGTCGCGGATGTTTGGAGTAGCGGGGGCGGGATTCGAACCCGCGACCTTCGGGTTATGAGCCCGACGAGCTACCAGACTGCTCCACCCCGCGTCGCTCCTTATGTTCTAGCAGACAAGCCGAGCATCAACGAGCCCGCAAACGCGCCACCCCGACCATCCAAGAGGTGCCCCTCTCCAACGCCGTCCCCCATACCCGCCCGCCCCACCGCCCTCTACCATCCCGCCCGTGCGCGTAGCCGTCGTGGACATCGGCACCAACTCCACCCGCCTGCTCATCGCCGATGTCGACCCCACCACCGGCACGGTCACAGAGCGCGTGCGCCGCTCCGAGGTCACCCGCCTGGGCCACGGCGTCGACGCCAGCGGCTCCCTCTCCGAAGAGGCCACCACCCGCGTCTTCAACACCCTCGCCAGCTACCGCGCCGACATCGACGCGCAACGCGCCAGCGCCAACCTCGCCGTGCTCACCTCCGCCGTGCGCGACGCCACCAACGGCCCCGCCTTCGCCCAGCGCGTGCGCGAGGCCTACCAGCTGGACGCCCGTGTGCTCAGCGGCGACGAAGAGGCGCAGCTCACGTTCCTCGGCGCCATGGCCGGCCGCCCCGCCGACGAACACGCCCAGGCCACAACGGTCGTCATCGACATCGGCGGCGGCTCCACCGAGTTCATCGTCGGCGCCGGCCGCAACGCCCGCTTCCACGTCTCGCTGCCCGCCGGCGTCGTGCGCATGAGCGAGCGCCACATCCACTCCGACCCGCCAGCGCCCCCCGAGCTGCAGGCGCTCGCCCGCGACGTCAACGCGGTGCTCCTCGACGGCCTTCCCCCCGACCAGCGCGCCCCCGTCACGCACGGCATCGCCGTCGCCGGCACAGCCACCTCCGCCGCCGCCATCGCCCAGGAGCTCGACCCCTACGACCCCCAGCGCGTGCACGGCTACATCCTCGAGCTCAGCACCGTCGAACTGCTGCTCGCCCGCCTCGCCGACATGACCGAAACCCAGCGCCGCCAGGTGGTCGGCCTGCACCCCGACCGCGCCCCCACCATCGTCGCCGGCATGATCCTGCTCTCCGAAGCCCTGCGCGCGTTCCAGCTCGAGCACGTCGAGGTCTCAGAGCACGACATCCTCTACGGTGGCGCGCTCCAGCTCGCCGGGGCCGTCTGACCGCACCGCCCAACCGCGGCCAACTACGAACGCCCGCCCCGCACGCCCTCCAGGGCGTGCCCCTAAAGACGATCGACCCGCGTGGTCAAGCCAGGTTCGATTTGCGCGGGTACGCCACGCTCGGGTCCGTCAGCACGTTCACCAGCGCCGGCGCGTCCGCCGCCAGCGCCCGCTCCAGCGCCGGGCGCAGCTCGGCGGGACGTTCCACCAGCTCGCCGTCGCAGCCCAGCGCAGCCACCACCTCGTCGTAGCGCGTCCCCGGGCGCAGGTCCGCTGCCACCGAGTACCCGTACAGGAACTCCATCGGGTGCTTCTCCAGCGCCCAAATGCCGTTGTTGCCCATCACCGCCACCACGTTCACGCCGTGGCGCGCCAGCGTGTCGAACTCCATCCCCGAGAAGCCAAACGCGCCGTCGCCCAGCAGCAGCACCACCTGGCGCTCCGGCCGCGCCAGCTTCGCCGCCAGCGCATACCCAGGACCCGTGCCCAAGCAGCCGAACGGGCCGGGGTCCAGCCAGCAGCCCGGCTCGTAGCTGTCGATCACCCGGCCCGCATACGACACGAAGTCGCCACCGTCGCCAATCACGATCGCGTCGCGATCGAGAACCGTCCCCAGCTCCGCGTACAACCTCATCGGATGCAACGGCGCACGATCATCCTCACGCTCCGCGCGCTCGGCCGCGCGCCAGCCGTGCTCGAGCTCGCGCAGCTCCGCTATCCACGCGTCGCTCGCCAACGCCTGTGCGCCCGCCGCCGCGCGCATGTCAGCCAGCGTCTGCGCAATCGCGCCGTAGCACTCCGCCGCCACCGCCCGCGGGTACTCGCGCTGCGGCTCCTGCGCGTCCACCACCACGATTTCCGTGTCCTCGCCAAACGCAGCGCCGAAGCCCAGGCGAAAGTCCATCGGCACGCCCACCACCAGCGCCACGTCCGCGCCCTTCAGCGCCTGCGAGCGCGCGCGCGAGAAGAACAGCTCGTCGTCCGCCGCCACGCAGCCGCGCGCCAGCCCGTTCAAGAACACCGGAATCCGCAGCGTGTGCGCCAGCTCCTGCAGCGCCTCCTCGCCGCGCCCCCAATACAGGTCCGTGCCCGCCATGATCACCGGCCGCTCGGCGCCGCGCAGCAGCCCGGCCGCCAAGTCGACCGTGTCCGCCGGCGCGCCACGCGCTCCCACGTCCGCCACCGACGCCTGGGCGGGCGGGCCCTCCGTCTCCAGCTCCGCCGCCTCCATGAACACGTAGTCCATCGGGAAGTCCACAAACGCCGGGCCGCCGTGCGGCGCGCACGCCGCCGCGAACGCGTCGTCCACCAGGCCAGGGATCTCCGCCGTGCTTTCCGGCGTCGCCGCCAGCTTCGTCAGCGGCCGCACGAACGGCACGTGGTCGATCTCCTGCAGCGAGCCCTGCCCCCAGCGCAGCGCCGGCGCGCGCCCGCCCAGCACCACCATCGGCGAGTGGTTGGCCTGCGCCGAGGCCATCGCGCTCATCCCGTTCGTCACGCCAGGGCCCGCCGTCAGCGCGCACACCCCCGGCTCGCGCGTCACCTTCGCCCAGCCCTCCGCCGCGAACGCCGCCGTCGCCTCGTGGCGCACGTCCACGATGTCTATGCCCTCCTCGCGGCAGCCGTCGTAGATCGAGAACAGATGGCCGCCCGACAGCGTGAACAGCTTGCTCACGCCGTGCGCCCGCAAGCGCCTGGCAACCAGGCGACCGCCGTGGAAGGTGCCCGTCTCCTGCACGCTCTGTGTGGACATGCACGCGACTCTACCCTGTCGCCGCGCTCCACATGCCCTCGCCAGCAGCGCACCAATTGGCTCGCCAGCGCTACACATTCGCCGCCCGCTGCAGTGCCCGGGGTGGGATTCGAACCCACACAGCCCCCTGTGGGGCCACCGATTTTAAGTCGATTGCGTGTACCTATTTCGCCACCCGGGCGCTGGCCAGTCTACGAGAGCGCCACGCCCCCAAAAGCGCAACTTTCCCGCTGCTACGGTGTCCTTGGGTAGCGACAGCAGCTACCAGACTGTCATGGAGGTTTCCGCCCTCACACACCCCAGCCGGGTCCCAGGCCTTCGCGGCCCGTCAGCTCTGCTGCGCCTGCAGTCCGACGAGCGGCTCATCGCCATCACCCGCCGCGGCCAGCACGCCGCCTTCGAGGTGCTGTGCTCCCGCTACCACACCCGCCTGCTGTCCTTCTGCCGGCACATGCTCGGCTCGCGCGAGGACGCCGAGGACGTGCTGCAGGAGGTGTTCGCCGCCGCCTTCAACGCCGTGCTCGCAGACGAACGCGACATCAACGTGCGCCCGTGGCTCTATCGCATCGCGCGCAACCGCTCGCTCAACCACCTGCGCCGCGCGTCCGCCATCGGCGTGGACTCCATGGACGTGCACTACGCCGAGCACGGCCTCTCGACCGGCGACAAGGTCCTGCGCCGTGAGAGCTTCCGCGAGCTCATCGGCGACGTCGAGCAGCTGCCCGAGACACAGCGCACCGCGCTGCTGCTGCGCGAGATCGACGCCCTCTCCTACGAGCAGATCGCGCACGCCATGGAGACCACCGTGCCGTCCGTCAAGTCGCTGCTCGTGCGCGCCCGCATCTCGCTCGCCGAGGCCGCCGAGGCGCGCAAGCTCAACTGCGAGGACGTCCGCCTCGAGCTCGGCGAAGTCGCCGAGGGGCTCACCAAGCTCAGCACGCCCGCGCGCCGCCACGTGCGCGGCTGCGAGCGCTGCGCGTTCTTCCGCAAGCAGCTCAAGCACAACAACCACGCGCTCGCGCTCATCATGCCCGTCGGGCCGCTGCTGCTGCTCAAGAAGCTGCTGCTCGCCAAGCTCGGCACCACCGCCTCCGCCGGCGGGGCGCACGTCGCCGGCGGCGCCGGCGTCGGTGCCGGTGCCGGTGCCAGCGCGGGCGTCGGCGCAAGCGCAAGCGCCGGAGCCGCCGCCGGCGCCGGCGCCGGCGCCGGAGGAAGCATGGCCGGCGGCCTCGTCACCGCCGGGGCCGGCGCGCTCGCGACCAAAGCCGCCATCGTCACCGCCGCCGCCGCCATCGTCACCGCCGGCGCCGTCGCCGCAGAACACGCCGTCGTCGCACATCACCCCCGCGCGCCCTCCACCCCGTCCATCAGCGCAGCCGCCAGCTCCTACGCGAGCCAACCGGTCGTCGTCCACCAAGCCCTCCAACCCGTCTCTGTCGGCGCCATCGACCATCGCCCCAAACTCGGCGCTGCCGCGCGCCGGCGCCACCACCACGCGGCTGCCGCCAAGGCTGCCAAGCCCGTCCTCGCACCCGCCATCCCCGCGGTAAGCGAAACCCCGCCGCCACCACCGACCACCGTCACCAGCACAGCGCCCGTCAAGCCCGCCAACCCGCAGCCCACCACCCAGGTCACAACCCAGACCACCGAACTTCCCGCTGCCGCCACCAGCGTGCCGTCCACCGGCACCACCCCCACGGCCGGCGAAAGCCCGTCCACCGCAGCCGGCGCAGCAGCCGGCACAACGGGCACAACAACCACGACCACCACGCCCCCGCCCGTCACCTCGCCCCCGACGTCAACCACCGGCGCCAGCGAACCAACCGCCGGCCAGCCAACCGAAGACACCATGCAGGAAGCCGGCGCGTCGGCCGACAGCAGCGCGTCGGGCACAAGCGCCAAAACCGACACCGGCGGCACTGACGCCCCCGGCGGCGAAGCGCAAGGCGAAGCGCAGGGCGAAGCGCTCGTCGCACGCACCAGCCGCAACCGGCAATTCGCCAGGGACATCCGCCGCGCCGCGCGCATGCGTTGAGGCGAGGCCGTAGGCGGCCTGACCACCCCATCCGCATCCCATCCGCATCCGCCTGCCTACCCCGCCCGCGTCAGTCGAACGCAAACGACTTCAACGGGCGCAGCAACACCCCCGCCTCCCCCACTTCCAACGGTGAGAGCACCTGCGCGCTCGCGCCAGGGGCGGTCAGCATGCTCACCACCACGCCCGCCCGCGGGTGCGCCTGCGCCGGCGTCAACAGCACATCGCGCGCGTACATCTCCCGGCCTTCCACCAGCGTGAAAAACGCCACCTCATAGCCGGTCAGCGTGTTGTTGATCTTCGTCTTGCCCTCGCCGCGCAGCGCAAAGCCCGCGACCGTGTGGCTGAGCGAGCGGATGAAGCCGCTCGCGTAAAGCGGCATCTCACCCGTCAGGTCGCCGTCGTACGGCGGCAGCACCAGCGGCGCAACCGCGAACGAGTACTTCAGCGCGCCGTCCGGCCAGCGGCTCTGCACCCGCACATAGCCACCCGCTTCAGGCCGCACGCGATACAGACCCCTGTACTCGAAGCTGAACGGCGCCGGCCCGCCGTGCGAGTACGTCGCGTTCTCCAGCGTCAGCCCAGCCCCCACCAACGCCGCCACCAGCGCCACACCCGCCAGCACCGCCACCACGCGTGTCACCCGCGAAGCAGCCCGCCAGCGGGGCGCCAGCAGCGCCGGCAGGCTCGGGCCGTACTCCCGCTTCATCAGGCCCGCAGCCGGCGCGCTCACGCGCTCACTCGCCGATCGAGAACAGCGCTTCCAGGTCGTGGCGCGAGTACGCCGCAAACGCCACCATCGTCTGCGTGCGCGACACGCCCGACAGACCGCCAATCTGGCCGGTCACCACATCCGCCAGCTGCTCGTGGTCGGATACCCGCACGATCGCCACGAAGTCCCACTCCCCCGTCACCGAGTACGCCTCCGCCACCCCCTCGATGTCCGCCAGCGCGCCGCCCAAGCTCGACAGCGCATCGCGCTCCGCCTCGATCAGCACCACCGCGTTGGTCATCGTCATCGGGCGACCATCATAAGCCCGGCGTCAGGCCTCCAGCTCGCTCATCCGGTGCAAGCCCAAGCCCACCGCCAGACCCAGCATGCCGCCCACCACGCCCGCCAGCCAGCTCGCCTCAGGGCGCGCGAACGGCATCGCCAGCAGCAGCGCCGCCAGCGCCCCCGCGCCGAGCAGGTCGCCCTCGCGGTAAGCGCCCGTGCGCGCCGACTCCAGGTCCGGCGCCGCCCACGCCGCCACCAGCGCCAGCGCCGCGCCATTCGCGCCGCTCACCAGCGGAAACCGATACACCGCGTCCGCCACCAGCCCGCCCGTCGCCGACGCGCCGAAGAACAGCGCCAACACCACCGCCGGGCCATGCCGGTTCTCCACCAGCCAGCCGAAGATCGCCACCGTCAGCAGCGCCACAAACGCGTACCAGCCGTCCACATACACAAACGGGTTCGCAAGCAGCTTCCACCAGTCGCCCTGCAACGGCCCCGCGATCGCCGCGTGCCCGTACAGCGCCGGTTCCGCGTGCACCACCACCCACATCACGCAGCCGGCTGCCACCAGCGCGACCGTCGCATACGGACGGCCCCCCGCCCACGGGCTCGAGCGCGAGCGCGAGCGTTCCCGCACAGGCGCCCCGGCGCTCGACACCCGCCCAGGGCGCGGCGCAAGCAGCGCGCGCACGCGGCCGCGCAGCGTGCGCTTGCTCGTGTTCGCCGGCGGCAGCTTCGGGGCACGCCTGCGCAGACGGTTGCCGCAGTAGGGGCACTCGGTGATGTACGGGCTCACCTCCGAGCCGCACTGCTTGCACACCACGAACAGATCAGCTCCCGAGGTCATCAGCAGTCCATTCTATGTGCCTCCCGAGCGCGCCCCGCGCGCCTCTGGAATACTCAACAGCCATGACCACCGAACCCGGCAGCAAGCTGTACATCCTCGCGTTCGACCACCGCGGCTCTTTCCAAACGAAGTTCTTCGGCATCGAGGGCGAGCCGGACTCCGAGCAGACCGCCATCATCGCCGACGCCAAGCACCTGATCTTCGAGGGCATGCTGCAGGCGGTCGCCGCCGGCGCCGACCCGTCCGTCGCCGGCGTGCTCGTCGACGAGCAGTTCGGCTCCACCGTGCCCGAGGAGGCGCGCGAAAAGGGCCTCCAACTCGCCATGCCCGCCGAGCGCTCCGGGCAGCCCATGTTCGAGCTCCAGTACGGCGATGACTTCGGCGAGCACATCGAACGCTTCAACCCCGACTACACCAAGGTGCTCGTGCGCTACAACCCCGACGCCGACGCCGCCGACAACCACGAGCAGATCGTCAAGCTCAAGCGCCTCAGCGACTGGCTGAAGCCGCGCAAGCAGAAGTTCCTGTTCGAGCTGCTCGTCCCCGCGGAGCCCGCGCAGCTCGCGTCCGTCGGCGGCGACACCGACCGCTATGACGCCGAGCTACGCCCCGAGCTCATGCGCCGGGCGATCGCAGAGCTCCAAGACGGCGGCCTCGACGTCGACATCTGGAAGATCGAGGGCGTCGAACAGCGCTCCGACTGCGAGATGCTCGTCGCGCAAGCGCGCACCGGCGGGCGCGAGCACGTCAACTGCGTCGTGCTCGGGCGCGGCGCCGACGACGCCAAGGTCGACCACTGGCTCACGCAGGCCGCGCCCGTCGACGGCTTCATCGGCTTCGCCATCGGGCGCTCCATCTGGTGGGACCCGCTCAAGGCCTACGTCGACGGAAAGATCGAGCGCTCCGCCGGCGCCCGCAAGATCGCCGAGAACTACCTGCGCTTCATCGCCGTCTACGAACGCGCCGAGCGCAAGGCCTCCGCCTCCGCGTGAGCGATCGACGGATGGATCGTCGATGAAGATGCGTCAGAGCCTCGCCGACTGGGAGGAGGCGTTCGTCAAAGAGACCTCGCTCGACCGCCGCCGGCGCGACTCGCTGCGCCGCACCGCCGAGAAGCGCACCCTGCACCGGGACCTCGAACGTCGCCACAAGCGCGGCTCCGTGCGTTTCGCACTGCTGGTGCTCACGCTGATGCTCACCGCGGCGGTGGTGACCGTGGTGATGTTTCGCACGCTGTATCTGCTGCTCGGCTAGCCGCCTGGCTGCGCGGCCAACGACCTGCGCGACCGCTAAGCGCCGTCGCCGAGCTCGCTCAAGGACTGCTCCACCTCGCCGCCGCCGTGCGCGGTCACCGAGCCGTCCTTCGTGGGCGGGGCGCCACCGGCTTCGCGATGGATCTCCAGGTAGATCTCCTTGCGGAACACAGGCACTCGCTGGGGCGCCTGGATGCCGATGCGCACCTTCTCGCCCATGACCGACAGCACCGAGACCTCTATCTCGTCCCCGATCATGATGCTCTGGTTGGACTTTCGCGTCAGAACCAGCATTTGGGTGCACCTTCCTCTTTGCCGACTGGCGACCCCGGCGCAACCCAAACCGCCGGAGAGGCAAGCATAGTCACAGGACCGGGGGAAAGCGATGCCAATTTGTCGAAGCCTGCCGGCTGGCGAGCGTTCGTCTGTCCATGAAGCACTCCCGTCGCGCCAAGCGAGCGCTTGCGCTAGTCTCCCGGACCGTCCATGCCCCGGAAATCTCTGCGACCGCACCTCAACCAGATCCGTGCCTGGGTGCGCCAGGGGAGGACCGATGCGTGGGTCGCCCACCAGCTGGAGGTGACCGTGCGCGACATCGAGCAGTTCAAGCGCCAGAACGATCTCGTCAGCGACGAGGAGGCGCCCGAGGGCGCCACGGCCGACTACCCGGAGGAGATCGACCTGCGCGCCGAGGACGACGCGTTGATCGCGGCCGAGCTGGAAGCGGCCGAAGCGGAAGCCGCCGAAGCCGAAGCAGCCGAGGCCGAGCGCGCCAGAGCGCAGGAAACGGAAGCCGGCGAGGAAGCGCAGGAGGGCGACGAGGCCGGCGCTCCGCGCACCCGCCGGCGCAGCCGCCGCGGCGGACGCGGCCGACGTTCAGCCGCGCGCAACACCGCGCCGCTGGAGGGCACCTTCGACCACGGCGAGGAGGGCTACGGGCTGTGGCTCGACCCAGCGATCCAAGAGAACCCCATCTACGCCGAGCACTGGGCTGGGCATCGCCCGGTGGAGGTCGAGGTCGAGGAGGATCGCATCGTCATCCGCCGCGTCGGCGAGACCGACGACGAGTAGCCGCCGCGCCGCTCAGCGCCTACGCCTCCGAGAGCATCCGGCGCCCGCCGGCGTAGTCAGCCGCCTCGCGCAGGTACCTGGCGAAAGCTGCGTCCACCACCACGCTCGCGTCCCACGCCCACGCGTCGTCGGGCGCGAGCTTCATCGCCAGCTGTGCGCACCACGCGGTTCCCGCCTCATACAGCTCCACCAGTTCTTGGGCCGAGAAGCGCCCTCCCAGGCGCCTGCGCAGCTCCGCCACGATCGCATCGCTCACACGCTCCAGCAGCGCGCGGCGCTGCGGTGGCGCGGCCGCCAGCCGCCGCTCGCCCTGCTGCCACTGGTAGTGCGCGGTCTCGAACGGCACCCGGCGAGGCTAGCAGCGACGGCCGCGTCAGTTGTCTGGCAACCCGTCGATCACATACGGCTGCTCGCCGCCTTTCATCATCCCCAGCTGGCGCGCCTCCGTTTCCAGCGTGCCCGCCGCCATCAGCGCTTCGCGCTGATGGACCAGTGCGCGGTGTTCGCGTTCCAGCGCCGCCACCGCCGCGCCGTCGCGCTGGGACTGGCGCCACGTCGAGAGCATGTGCAGGCCCGCGCTCGCATACAGGTACACCAGCGCCACCAGCACGCACAGCATCGCCATCCGTCCCAGCCGGTCCCAACGCACGCGCGCCAACGCCATCCCCTGCGCCATTCGCGCCCCGCCGGCGACCTCCTGCAATCCGCCGCCGCGTGCGCCATCGTGATACAGCGACTGCAACCGGACAACAATCGCGCGGAGCGTCGCCGCACGCGTGACGCGGTTACGCGCCGCGAAACACGCTGCGGCCGGGGAAGCGCGCGTCGGCTCCCAACTGCTCCTCGATGCGCAGCAGCTGGTTGTACTTGGCCACGCGATCAGAACGCGAGGGGGCGCCGGTCTTGATCTGCCCGCAGCCGGTGGCGACCGCGAGGTCGGCGATCGTCACGTCCTCGGTCTCACCCGAGCGGTGGCTGATGACCGCCGTGTAGCCCGCCTCGCGGGCCATCGCGATCGCCTCCAGCGTCTCCGTGAGCGTGCCGATCTGGTTGACCTTCACGAGGATCGAGTTGGCCACATGCGTGTCGATGCCGCGCCGCAGCCGCTCGGTGTTGGTCACGAAGATGTCGTCGCCCACCAGCTGCAGCCGCGCCCCCAGCCGCTCGGTGAGCGTGCGCCACCCGTCCCAGTCCTCCTCCGCCATGCCGTCCTCCAGCGACACGATCATCGGGTAGCGTGCGACGAGATCCGCCCAGTAGTCGCTCAGCTCGGCTGCGCTCAGCGTGCGGCCCTCGTGCTCCAGTGCGTACGCGCCGTCCACGTAGAGCTCGCTGGTGGCCGGGTCGAGCGCGATCGCCACGTCCTCGCCCGGCCGGTAGCCGGCCGCCTCGATGCCCTCCACCAGCACCCGCAAAGCCTCCTCGTTGGAGCTCAGGTCGGGCGCAAAGCCGCCCTCATCGCCGACGGCCGTTGACAGCCCGCGCGCGTGCAGCGTGCCTTTGAGCGCGTGGAAGACCTCCGCGCCCATGCGCAGGCACTCGGAGAAGCTGGGCGCGCCGCAGGGGACGATCATGAACTCCTGGAAGTCCACCGCGTTGTCCGCGTGCACGCCGCCGTTGAGCACGTTCATCATCGGCACCGGCAGCACGCCGGATTCGGACCCGCCCGCCCCGCCGAGGTAGCGCCACAGCGGCAGGCCTTGCTCGGCCGCCTGCGCGTGCGCAGCCGCGAGCGAGACCCCCAGGATCGCGTTCGCGCCCAGGCGCGACTTGTTGGGCGTGCCGTCCAGCTCGATCAGCGCGCGGTCCAGCGCCTGCTGGTCGGCCGCGTCGATGCCGGTGACCGCACGCGCGATCTCGCCGTCCACGTTGCCGACCGCCCGCGAGACGCCCTTGCCGCCCCAGCGCTCGCCGCCGTCGCGCAGCTCGGTGGCCTCGAACTCGCCCGTGGAGGCGCCCGACGGCACCGCCGCGCGGCCGCTGGCGCCTGAGCGCAGCCCCACCACCACCTCGACCGTGGGGTTGCCACGACTGTCGAGGATCTGGCGCGCGTGGACTCGCTCGATCTGGCTCAGGCTAGTCGCCTCGCACTATTCGGTGCTGCTGCTACCGAGCCCTGCTTTGGTCTTCGGGGCTTTGTAGCCCTTGCAGTCCGCGACGAGATAGCCGGAGCGGCATTCCGTCTTGCTCTTCCACTTGTTTTTGAAGTTTTTGACGAACGTGCTCAGCGCTTTCTGCTCGCCGCTGTCGATCAGCTGCTCTTTGATCGCGGCCTTCGCCTGCGCGAACGACTGCTGCGAGCCTTTCGTGACGCTGACGACTTCATAGATGTAATAGCCGAACGGCGTCTTCACCGGGCCGCCGAGGACGTTCGTCTTGGCGGCGAAGATCGCTTCGTCGAGCGCCTTCTCCTCCTCGCCTTTGACCACTTCCGTGAGCAGGCCGCCGTTGGCCTTGCTGGTCGGGTCGATCGAGTCCTTCTTGGCGACCGCCGCGAAGTCCTTGCTCGTTTCGACTTCCTTCTTCGCGCTTGCCGCCTGCGCTTCGGTCTTGGTCAGCACGATGCGCACGTTGCGCTTTTCGGGCGTGCCGTATTTCGACTTGTTTTCGTTGTAGTACTTCTGCACCTGGGCTTCCGTGACTTTGCTCTTGCCGGCGACGACCTTTTTCTGGATTTTGCTCGACAGCAGGTTGAGCTTCACGCGCAGCAGCAGGTCCGACACCGTCTCCCCGGAGGTCTGTAGGAATTTTTCGAATTCAGCCGCTTTCGGGAACTGCGCGCTCTTGATCTTCGTGAATTCCTTCTTGACTTCCGCGTCGCTGATCTTCACGCCCAGCGAAGACGCTTCCGAGAGCACCCACTGCGAGGAGATGAGGAAGCCCAGCACCTCGGTCTGCAGCGATTTGTACTGCGTTTCGCACTCTTTCTTCAGTTCCGCGGTCGTCGGCGCTTTGTGGCCTTTCGCGGGCTTGGGGGCGATTTTCGCCAGGTGCGCGACGCACGCCGTGTAGCTGGGCGGTTCCGGCACCGTCGGCTTTTCGCCCGAGGTGACCGAGCTCGATGAGGCAGCCACCGCCATCCAGTGGTCGAACGCCGCCTTCGTGATCGGGTTGCCGCCCACGTTCACGACCGCGTCGCCGGGTATGCCGCCGCACGCCGCCAGGCCCACCAGGGCAAACAAAACGGCGCCTAGCGCCGAGAGGGACCTTGTGGACTTGGACACGACGCGGGCACTCTAGCGGAAAACTGTTCACGCGCGCGTCACGCGCAGCTAAGGAGTTGCTAAAGCTTGTCGGCCCCGCCGGGCGAGCGCTCCGCGACAGCCCTCGGGCGGCCTCGACGACAGATCTCAGGCGGCCTCGCGCACGATCGCCAGCAGCGCGTCGGCCGCCCGCACGACGCTCGGGAAGCGCTCGCTGCCTTCGCGGGGGACGCGCACCGACACCTGCGAGCGGCCGGCTTCGTACAGCGCCTCGGGCAGCTCCTGGCGCAGGCGCTTGGCGCGTACGGAGTCGAGCTCGATCGGCACGACCGCCAGGCGGTCGCCGCGGAAGCTGACCGTCTGCGCGCCGGCCTGGCCGAACTTGATGCGCGCGCGCTGCAGCGCCAGCAGGTTCTCCACCGGCTCGGGGATCGCCCCGAAGCGATCCTCGAGCTCCTCGCGCAGGCGTTCCACGTCGGCCACCTCCAGCGCGCCGGCGATGCGCCGGTGGACGTCGATCTTGGCCTGCTCGTAGGGGACGTAGTCGGCGGGCACGTACGCGTCCACGTTCACGTCCAGGCGCACCGGCTCGGGCAGCTCCTGGGCGGGCGTGCCGTCTTCGGCGGCGCTCGCCTCGGCGACGGCCTGGTCGAGCATCTGCATGTACAGCTCGAAGCCGAGCGCCGCCACGTGCCCGGACTGCTCGTCGCCGAGCAGGTTGCCGGCGCCGCGGATCTCCAGGTCGCGCATCGCGACCTTGAAGCCGGCGCCCAGCTCGGTGTAGTCCGACAGCGCCGACAGGCGCTGCGCGGCTTCGGGCGTGAGCGCGGCGGCGGCGTCGTAGAGCAGATACGCGTACGCGCGCTCGCGGCTGCGCCCCACGCGCCCACGGATCTGGTAGAGCTGGGCCAACCCGAAGGCGTCGGCGTGCTCGACGATCAGCGTGTTCGCCTGCGGGATGTCGATGCCGGACTCGATGATCGACGTGCACACCAGCACGTCGGCGCCGCCCCGCAGGTAGTCCATCATCACGCCCTCCAGCTCGCCTTCGGCCATCTGCCCGTGCGCGACCGCGAAGCGCACGCCGGGGCACAGCGCGCGCAGGCGCTCTGCCGTCTCCTCGATCGACTCCACGCGGTTGTGCAGGAAGAACGCCTGCCCGCCGCGCCCGTGCTCGCGCGTGAGCGCCTGCTTGACCAGGTCCTCCTCGTACTCGCCCACGTAGGTCTGCACCGGACGGCGGCCCTCGGGCGGGGTCTCGATCACGGAGATGTCGCGCAGCCCCGCCAGCGACATCTGCAGCGTGCGCGGGATCGGCGTGGCGGACATGGAGATCACGTCCACCTTCAGCTTCAGCTGGCGCAGGAGCTCCTTCTGCTTGACGCCGAAGCGCTGCTCCTCGTCGACGATCAACAACCCGAGGTCCTTGGCGCGCACGTCGCGCGAGAGCACGCGGTGGGTGCCGATGAGGATGTCCACGCGGCCCTCGGCGAAGCCTTTGATCGCCGCTTTCTGCTCGGCGGCGGTGCGGAAGCGCGAGACGTGCTCGAGCGTGAACGGGTAGTCGGCGAGGCGCTCGGCGAACGTGCCGTAGTGCTGCTGGGCGAGGATCGTGGTGGGGACGAGCATCAGCACTTGCTTGCCCTCAGCGGCGCTCTTGAAGGCCGCGCGCAACGCCACCTCGGTCTTGCCGTAGCCGACGTCGCCGCAGATCAGCCGGTCCATCGGGCGCGGCGCTTCCATGTCGGCCTTCACCAGCTCGATCGCCTCGCGCTGGTCGGGCGTCTCGGTGAACGGGAAGCGCTCCTCAAAATCCCGCTGCCAGTCGGAGTCCGGCCCGAACGCGTAGCCGCTGCGCCGGCGGCGCTCGGCGTACAGCGTGAGCAGCTCGCCGGCCAGCTCCTGCGCGGCGCGCCGCGCGCGCGCCTTCATCGTCTCCCAGCGCGTGCCGCCCAGCTTGGAAAGCGGCGGGTGCGCGGCGGCGCCGGCGCCGACGTACCTGGAGATCTTGGCCAGCTGGTCGGTGGGCACGTACACGCGGTCGTCGCCCTGGTATTCCAGGTACAGGTAGTCGCGCGTGACGCCGGCGACGGTGCGCGTCTCAAAGCCGGCGAAGCGCGCGACGCCGTGGTCCTCGTGCACGACGATGTCGCCGGTGCGCAGTTCGGTGAACGAGCGCAGCACGCCCCGGCGCGCGCCGCCCGCTCCGCCGCGGGCGGCGTCACCGGTGCGGGGTCGCTCGGCGCGACGGCGGCGCAGCAGGCGGTGCTCGGGGAACACGGCGAGCTTCAGCTGCGGCGCGATGAAGCCGTCGCGCAGCGACGCGGTGGCGAAGCGCAGCGAGGCTTCCAGAGGCTGCCCTTCGACCGCCGCCCGCTCCGCGAGCCACGTGGCTTTCAGCCGCCCGAGGTTGTACGCCGCGCGCTCGCCCTCGCCGCGGCGCGGGAACGCGACGACGGTGCGGTAGCCGGAGCGCACCAGCTTCTCCAGCTCGGGCTCCGCTTCGGCGAGCGAGCGCGCGGCGGTGTCGGCGGACTGCGCGCGCAGCTCGATCTCCTGGCCGCTGGACAGCGTGGAGAGCCAGATCCGCGCGCGGGCGGCGAGCGTCGCGCGGATGTCCAGCGGGCTCACGTGCAGGCGCGCCGCGTCCTGCTCGCCGAGCGCCGCGCACACGTCGCTCCAGTGGTCGTTCAGCACCGGCTCGAGGTCCTCCTCCGCTGCCACCACCAGCTCCGCGTCGCCAACCAGGTCAAGCAGCGCGCCGAAGCGCTCGAGCGGCAACAGCTCGGCGATGTCCGGTCGCTCTCCGTCCGCCCCCGCGGCAGCGGCGAACGCACCGGTGTCGACGGCGATCTCGGCGAGCTCGCGGTACTCGAGCGCGAGCTCCGCGGCGGGTGCGATCTCAACCTCCTGGGCGTCTTCGAGCGAGCGCTGGGTGAAGGTGGAGAACCAGCGCAGCGATTCGATCTCGACGTCAAACATGTCCACGCGCACGGCCCGGTCCTCGGTGGCGGGGAAGATGTCGAGCAGCCCGCCGCGCAGCGCGAACTGCCCGCGCTCCTCCACCTGCTCGACGCGCTCGTAGCCGGCGGCGACGAGCTCGGCGGCGCACTCGTCGAGGTCCAGCAGCTCGCCCACGCGCAGCGTGAACGAGTGCGGGCGCAGCTGTGGGTCGGGCACCTTCTCCGACAGCGCCACCGCGCTGACCACCACCACCGGCGCGTCCTCGCCGGCGACAGCGCCGAGCAGCGCGTCGAGCGCGGCCACGCGCAGCCCGACCAGGTGGGCGGGCGGCGCCAGATGCGACTCGTAGGCGACGCCCCTGGAGGGGTAGTAGCGCACGCGCCGCGGCGCGAGCCACGCGCGCAGGTCGCCGGCGAGGTCGCGCGCGGCGCGGTCATCGCCGACGACCACGAGCGTCGGGCGCACGCGCGCACGCGCGTCGATGTCGACGAGCGCGGCCACCATGTAGGGGCGCAGCGACGCGGACACGAACGCGTGGCCGCCTTCGTGCGCGAGCGCGAGCGTCTGGCGGTCCTCTTCGGCGAGGCCGAGCAGCGTGCGCAGCGTTTCAGCGGTTGGCGCCATCTACGCCTCGTGCGCGTCCCCGAGCACGACCTGTTCGACGTGCTCGCACGCGCGCTCGACGAGCTCGCGCACCTGCTGGGGGTCCTCGCGAAAGCGCGCGAGCACGTACGCGGAGACGATCTCCGGGTCGCTGCTCGCCGGGCGCCCGACGCCGACGCGCACGCGCATGAAGTCCGCGCCGCCGAGCTCGCGCTTGAGCGACTTCAGGCCGTTGTGGCCGGCCAGCCCGCCGCCGAGGCGGGTGCGCACCTCGCCGAAGGGCAGGTCGATCTCATCGTGCACCACGAGCACGTGATCGAGCGCCACCTTCAGCGCGCCGCGCGCGGGACCGACGGAGCGCCCGGCGTCGTTCATGTACGTCTGCGGGCACAGCACCGCCACGCGCGCGCCCGGCGGGCCGGGGAGGCCGCTGTCGCCGGCCGGAGCGGGTACGCGCCCTTCGGCGATGCGCCCGCGAAAGCGGTCCCTGGCGCGTCCCAGCCCCCAGCGCTCGACGAGCGCTTGCGCGACCATGAAGCCCACGTTGTGCCTGGTTGCCGCGTACTCGGCGCCGGGGTTGCCCAGCCCGACGATCAGCCACTCGACAGCCGCGCCGCCGCCGCCGAACGGGCGTCGCAGCGCTACTCCTCGCCAGAGCCCTCGGAGGACTCCGCGGCGGCCCCCGCCTGGGCGCCCTCCTCGCCGACGACCTCGGTCTCGGCTTCAATCTCCTCGCTGAGCTCGCTCTGCAGGCGCGGCGGCGAGAGCGTGGCGATGACCGTTTCCTCGGCGTCGTCCAGCAGCGTGACGCCCTCGGGGGCGGTGAGCGCAGCGAGCGTGACCGTCTCGCCGATCTGCATGGCGCTGACGTCGTGCACGATCGACTCGGGGATGGCGGTGGGCAGCGCTTCGATGTTCAGCTCGCGCGTGATCTGCTCGAGGACGCCCCCCTGCTTGACGCCGGGCGAGTCCTCCGCGCCGGTGAGCTCCAGCGGCACGACCGCGCTGATCGCCTCTTTCAGGTTGACGCGCAGCAGGTCCACGTGGATCGTCTCGCCGCGCACCGGGTGGCGCTGCGCCTCCTTGAGCACCACCGGCGTCGGCTTCGCGCCGTCGACGCTCAAGTCGAGCACCGCGCCTGAGCCGGCGAGCGCGTGGCGCAGCTCACGCGCGTCCGCGTCGAAGCCCTGCGGCTCGCCGCCGCCTCCGTAGAGCACCCCGGGGACACGGCCGCTGCGGCGCAGGCGGCGCGCCGCGCGCGAGCCTTCGCCGGCGCGGCTGCTGACGTTCAGCTTGGTGGTGGTGCTGGCCATGGGCGATTGCAGACTCTAGCAATCGTCCCGTTCCCGGCAGCGCCCGCGCGGAAGGACGGGCGTCGCCGGGAGACCTCAGCGGCCTCACATCTTCGTCTTGACCTTCTTGTACTTGAACTTGCCCTTCTTGGCGATCGCGCTCGTACCCGCATACGGCGTCGTCACGGTCACGTCCACCGTGCCGGTGCCCGGCGGCGAGACGGCGGTTATCGACGTGGGCGAGTTGACGGTGACCGAGCTCGCCGCGTTCGCGCCGAAGCTGACGGTGCTGGCGGAGTCGAAGCCGCTGCCTGCGATCTGCACGCTCGTCCCGCCGGTGCCCGGCCCTTTCTTGGGCGACAGCTCGGTGACGACCGGCAGCGGAAGGAACGTAAAGCTCGCCCCCCCGGCCGGGCTGGTGCCCGCGGCGGTCGTCACCGTCACGCTGACGGTCCCGCTGCCGGCTGGCGATTGGGCGGTGATCGATTCCGGCGAGTCGACCGTGACGCCCTCCGCCGGCGTCGAGCCGAACTTCACGGAAGTCACGTCGAAGAATTCGCTGCCGCTGATCGTCAGCGTCTCGCCTCCTGCCTGCGGTCCGTCTTCCGGGCTGACGCTCGTCACCGTCGGGGGGTTGTGCGTAGCAGTGGTGAACGTTTCGTCACCACCGTCGCTGGTGCCATTAGCGTTGGTGGCGACGATCCGATAGTGATAGGCGGTGCTCGAGCGCAGCCCAGCGATCCGCGCGGACACTTCCACCGGGGCGATGCCGGCTCCCGGTGCCGGTGAGCAGGGCGCGGTGCTGCCGTAGGCTTCGGTGGTGCCGTATTCGAAGAGACAGCCGCTCACTTCTCCGTCTTCGGGGTTGACGGTCGCGTTCAGCGTCGCCGTTTCGCGCCCCAGTTCGCTGGCTGCGCCCGTGACCACGGCTGGGGGGTTGGCGGGCTGGGTGTAGCTAATCTGCACCTGCGGGCCTTCGCGTTCGGCGAGGCTGAAGCTGCCACCCGTGGGCACCAGCGAGGAGCCACCGCCACCACCGGCGCCCCCGAGGGCCGCGCCGCCGCCACCGCCGCCGTAAAAGCCGGCTCCCCCGCCGCCGCCTTCGGCGCCGCTGACGTGGCAGCGGCCGCCGGCGCCGCCGGTTTCGAGCGCGCCGTCCTGAGCTGCGGGAGATTCGCTGCATCCCCCTTCTTCGTTGAGTTCGGAGGCGCCCCCGGCGGCGCCGCCGTGCGTTTGCGTCCCGCCCTTGCCGGGACTGGCATAGGCCGCGAATTCACCTTCTTCGCCTTCTGCGCCGCCCGCGTCGCCGCCGATCCCGGGGCCGCCGCCCGGCGCGCCTCCCGCGCCTCCGCCGGCGCCGGCAACGATCAACCGGTCGTCCGGCGAGAGGCCGGACGACCGGGGCGCGGTGCGCACGTCGGAGGCGCCGCCGCCGAGACCTGCATCCTGCGGACCGCGGCGGCCTTTGAAGCCAACCTCCACGTACAGCGTGCTCCCGGGGGTGACGGTCAGCTCGCCTTCCACTCGCGCGCCGAGGCCGCCTTCTGTGATTTCTCGTTCCTTTTTGGACACGGCAGAGCCGCCTCCGCCGCCGATCGCGACCACGTGAACCTGTTCGACGCCTACGGGCACGACGAACGTGCCCTGCGTACCTTCAGTGACATAGGTGCGCGTCACCGTCCCCCCGTCGGCAAGCGCGCGCGTTGTGGCGAGCGAAAGCGCGAGCACGCCTACGCCCACCGTAAGCAGCGGCGGCAGCGTCGCCAAACGAGAGCGAAGTTTGCCGCGTGGCGTGAGCAGCCCGCACGCCTCTACGGCGTCCTCAACAGCAGCCCTGGACATTACTCCTCCTCCTCGGTGTTCTCCGCGGTGCGCTCCTCGAGCCCCCCCGGGGGCGCACCACTACAGACGGTCGCGTCAGCATACTGGAACGAGTCCGTTCGACTGTAACCAGGTTGTTGCGCCCCAGGCTAGAACAGCTGGTTCTCCCCCCCGAACACTTCGCTGACGGAGTCGTCGACGAAGATGCGGCGGATGGAGTCGGTGAGCAGCTCGGCGCAGGGCAGCACGCGCACGTTGTCGGGCACGCCGGGGCCGACGGGGATGGTGTCGGTGACGACGATCTGCTCGAGCGGCGAGCTGCGCAGGTTCGCGAAGGCGTTGCCGGAGAACACCCCGTGGGTGGCGGTGGCGAACACGCGCGCGGCGCCCTCCTCCTTGACCGTGCGCGCGGCGGCGCAGAGGGTGCCGGCGGTGTCGATCATGTCGTCGACGATCACCGCTGTCTTGCCCTTGACGTCGCCGATCACGTAGCCGATCTCGGCGACCTGCTGGGCGGGGCGCTCCTTGTCGAGGATCGCCAGCTCGGCGCCGACCTTGGAGGCGAACTTCTTGTTCAGCTTCACGCGCCCGGCGTCGGGGGCGACGATCACGAGGTCGGGCAGGGCGAGGTCGGTGAAGTACTGGGTGAGCATGAACAGCGCGGTCATGTGGTCGACGGGCTTTTGGAAGAAGCCCTGGATCTGGCCGGCGTGCAGGTCCATGGTGAGCACGCGGTCGGCGCCGGCGGCCTCGAGCATGCGCGCGACCAGGCGCGCGGAGATGGGCTCGCGGGGCGCGGACTTCTTGTCCTGGCGCGAGTAGCCGAACCAGGGCATCACGGCGATCACGCGGTGCGCGGAGGCGCCGACGGCGGCGTCGATCATCAGCAGGAGCTCCATCAGCGAGTCGTTGGCGGTGATGCCGGTCTGCGGGTTGCCGCAGGTGGACTGCACGATGAACACGTCGGCGCCGCGGATCGACTCCTCGTAGCGGCAGTAGACCTCGCCGTTGGAGAACGTCTTGACCTCGACGGGGCCGAGGTCCACTTCGAGCTTGTCGGCGATCGCCACCGCGAGCTGGCGGTTGGCGCGCCCGCTGAACAGCATCAGCCGCTTGTTGTAGTCGAAGGGCAGGCTCGCCCGCGAAGCCTGCGTGCGCGTGTCGATCGCGCTCATGTCTTCACGAAGTGTAAACGGCCGCGTGCGATCGGTCATCCCTGGCGCTCCGGACGTGCGTCCGGCGCACGCGCCGGCTCGCCGGCGTGCTGCGCCTCGTGCGCACGCTCGGCATAGCCCTCGACGTTGCGCTGGCGCTCGCGCGCGATGCCGAGCGCCCCTGGGGGCACGTCCTCGGTGATGACCGAGCCGGCGCCGGTGTACGCGCCGTCGCCGACGCTGACGGGCGCCACGAGCGTGGTGTCCACCCCGGTGAACGCGCCGCTGCCGACGCGCGTGCGGTGCTTGGCGCGCCCGTCGTAGTTGGCGGTGATGGTGGCGGCGCCGAGGTTGCTGCCCTCGCCGACGTCGGCGTCGCCGATGTAGGACAGGTGCGGCACTTTGGCGCGCGCGCCGATGTCGGAGTTCTTGACCTCCACGAACGTGCCGACCTTGGCGCCGCTGCGCAGCACGGTGCCGGGGCGCAGGTAGGCGAACGGGCCGACGCTGACGCCGTCCTCGAGCGTGCAGTCGAGCAGGTAGGAGCAGCGCACGGCACACTCGCGCCCGATGCGCGTGCGCCCGCGGATGCTGGTGAACGGCTCGATGACGGTGTCCTGCCCGATCTGCACGTGCACGTCGATGACGGTGGCGGCGGGGTCGACGATGGTGACGCCGGCGAGCATGTGCCGCTCGTGGATGGCTGCCTGCGCGAGCGCGCGCACGCGCGCGAGGTCGACGCGGTCGTTGACGCCGAGCACCTGGCTGTGGTCGTCGATCGCCTGCGCGGCCACCGTCAGCCCGTCCGCGAGCAGCAGGTCGAGCACCTGCGGCAGGTAGCGCTCGCCCTGCGCGTTGTCGGTGCGCAGTCGCGGCAGCGCGTCGCGCAGGGCGGCAGCGTCGAACGCGAAGATGCCGGTGTTCACCTCCTTGATCTCGCGCTCCGCGGGGGTGGCGTCGCCGTCGCTCTTGGTCTCCACCACCTTGAGCACGCGGCCGCTGGCGTCGCGCACCACGCGTCCGTAGCCGCCGGGGTCCTCGAGCACGGTGGTGGCCATCGTGGCCGCGGCGCCGCTGCGCGCGTGCACGTCGAGCAGCTCGGCGAGGGTGCGCGCGGACAGCAGCGGGACGTCGCCGGCGATCACGAGCACCGGCCCGTCGAGGCGATCGCCGAGCGCGGCCATGCCAGCGGCGGTCGCGCCGCCGGTGCCGTCGGCGAGCTCCTGCACGGCCAGCTCGACCCCCTCGGGGAGCACGCCGGCGAGCGCGCGGGCGGGCGCGTCCACGACCACGACCCTGTCCGCCCCGGCCTCCTGCGCGGCGCACACGGGCCACAGCACGAGCGGGCGTCCGCACAACTCGTGCAGGACCTTCGGTGTTGCCGAGCGCATGCGCGTGCCCTGGCCGGCGGCGAGAATGAGGGCGGCGGCGCTCACGTTCTTTTGATCTTAAGAGGAGGAGCCGCGTGCGCGGCGGCGCGACGGGCGCTGCGCGCGGGCAACGTGTGCGGCGCGCTTACCGGCGCGCCCGACTGGGGGGCAGGGACTCGAACCCCGATTCTCAGGACCAAAACCTGATGTCCTGCCATTGGACGACCCCCCAACGGGGCTGGCGGGTGGCGCAGTCGGCCGAAGGTCGACCAGCCGGGCCCCTCTTTTCCGGGATACAGGATAGTCCACCGCTCACGTGCGCCTGCCGGAGCGACGGGGGACGCGGCCGGCTTCGGCGCCGGCCTCGGAGGCGGGGCCGCGGGCGGAGGCGATGCCGAGCACGCGCATCGACTTCAGGCCCAGGCTGAGCTTCTCGCGCCCGTCGCTGGAGCTGACGTCCAGCCCGGAGAGCTCGCGCACGCGCTCGAGGCGGTAGTAGATGGTGTGGCGGTGGGTGAACAGCCGCTGGGCGGTGCCGGCGACGTTGCCGTCGGCCTCCAGGAAGGTCTCCAGCGTGCGCACCAGGTCGGTCTCGTACTGTTCGTCGTAGGCGACCAGCGGCTCGACGGTCTCGGCGTAGAAGCGCTGCAGCTCGCTGGGGTTCTCGCTCATCGCCGACAGCAGCAGCCTGTAGGCGCCGGTCTGCTCGAAGGCGAGCGCGGGGTGGGCGGGGTCGGTGCCCCCGCCCTCGGCGACGTTGGCGGCGAGCAGCGCCTCGCTGGCGGCGCGCGGCAGCTCGGCGGGCGTGGCGGCGACGCGACTGCGCCCGAGCGCGAACGTGTACCCCGGCAGGCTGGCCTGCATCTCGTGCAGCACCGCCTCGGCGGCGCGCGCAGCGAGCGCGTCGTCGCCGCCGGGCACGAGCACGAGCACCTCCGCGCCCACCCAGCGGGCGCCCGGCTCGACCCATCCCTCGCCCGCCTGGTTGCGGGGCGCGACGCTGCCCGGCTTGTTCTCGGCCTCCGACAGCGCGGCGATCGAGCGGCTGACGACCGCGCGCGCGCCACGCTCGGCGACCGCGCGCACGCGCCCGCGCCAGCCCTCGTCGGTGGGCGCCTGCGGGTGGGCGCGCGCGACGAGCATGCTGGCGCCCTCCTCGATCGCCAGCGACAGCTCCCTGGCGCGCTCGAGCAGCTCGGCGCCGTCGATGAGCTCGCGGTGGAGGATCGCGCGCAGGAAGTCGGCGGAGGCCGTTTCCGAGACGCGCTCGGGCGCGCGCACGCGCTCGACCTCGGAGGCGATGATCGTCAGCAGCAGCCGGCGCATGGACACGCTGGGCTCGGTCTTGGCGCGCATGTGCAGCGTCCCGACCACCGTGTCGGCGACGCGCAGCGGCGCGCTGCTGACGCCCTCGCCGCCCGACAGCAGCGCGCGCTCCTCGGCGGGCGAGCGCGCGGCGACCGCGAGCGTGGCGCCCCACGCGTCGGTCACCGCGAGGCTCGCGTCGAGCGCGCGCGCCGCCGCGCGCGCGACCTCCGGCAGGCCCGCTCCCGCCTCGACCGCCTCGGTGATCGCGTCGAGCGCCTCGAGATCCGACACGCGGCTAGCCCCAGAAGTAGACGGCGGCGAGCGCGCCGGCCACTCCCACACCCACCAGCACCGCCAGCACGTACAGCGACAGCACGGTCGCAGCCAGCCGCTCCCACAGGCGGGAGTAGGACGTCCACGCTGGGACGAGGATCAACGCGCCGTACAGCGCCAGCGAGAGCACTCCCGCGCACAGGGCGACAAGCTCGTTTATTTCCGTCCTACTCATTGGGCTTGCGGGGATTGTGACGCACCGGGCTGTCGTTCGCCGTCCACCGGCACGGCGCAGACCGGCGCCGGCGTGCCGCCCGCGAGCCGCGCGGCCGCCGCCTGCGCGCCGGCCGCGAGGCGCCCCGCCGCGGCGCGCGCCTGCGCCGGCGCCGCGAACAGGCCGAGCACCGTGGGACCGGAGCCGCTGACGCACGCGTGCAGCGCCCCCGTGGCGCGCACCGACGTGAGCGCCTGCTCGATCTGCGGGCACAACGACACGGCCGCCGGCTGCAGGTCGTTGCAGAGCAGCTTCGCGCCCGCCGGCAGCGGCTGACCGGGCCGCGTGACGGTGTGGGCGGGCAGCGGCGCGCCGCCGCCGTAGGCCTCCGCGAGCCATCCGCGCAGGCGCGCCAGCTCGTCGGCGTCGCGCGCCAGGCCCAGCCTGTCGGCCTGCGCGTACACGGCCGCGGTGGACAGGACGGCGTCGAGCGCCAGCACCAGCACGCCGAACGGCGCGGCCGGCGGCGGCAGCTCGTGCAGGCGCTCACCCGCGCCGCTGGCAAGCCAGCGGCCGGGGCTGACCTGGGCGGGCACGTCCGCGCCGAGCTCGGCCGCCAGCTCTCCCAGCAGCCGTGCGTCGCCCAGCCCGGAGGCCCGGTGGGCCAGGCGCAGCGTGGCGGCTGCGTCGGCCGAGCCGCCGCCCAGGCCTGCCGCCACGGGAATGTGCTTGACGATGCTCACGCGCACCGGCGGCGCGCTCCAGCCGGTGCGCTCGCGAAACAGGCGCAGCGCCCGCGCCGCCAGGTTCTCCCCCTCGACGCCGGGGCAGCGCACCTCATCCCTCTGTGCACCGGGCGGCGCCGCCTCCAGCGTGAGCTCGTCGGCGAGCGAGATCGACTGCATCACCGTCACCAGCTCGTGCCGGCCGTCAGCCGCGCGCACCGGCCCGAGGAACAGCCCCAGGTTGATCTTCGCGGGAGCCAGCGCGCGGTGCACCTTCACAGCTCCAGCTCGCGCGCCAGCGCCAGGAAGTCCTGCGGGGAGAGGCGCTCGGCGCGCGCGTCGGCGGGGTGCCCCAGCTGCGTCAGCGCCGCGCGCACCTGCTCGCGTGAGCGCGGCGGCAGCGCGCGCGAACCGGCCGCCAGCGCGAGCGAGCCGGCGAGCGTCTTGCGCCGGTGGGCAAACGCGGCGGCCACCAGCGCACGCACCGCCGGCGCGGCTGACGGTGCGCCCTGGGCATCCTCGCGCCGGCGCATGCGCACGAGCACCGAGTCAACGTTGGGGACCGGGTGAAAGACCGTGCGCGGGACCGCCCGCAGGACGCGGACCTCGCAGGCCAGCTGCGCGAGCACCGACGGCACGCCATACGCGCTGACGCCCGGCGCTGCCGCCAGGCGCTCGCCGACCTCCTTCTGCACCATCGCCACCCACGTGCGCACGCTCGGCAGCTCCTCGATCGTGCGCAGCAGCACGCTCGCGGCCACGCCGTAGGGCAGGTTGGCGACGACCTTTCCCGGAACCGGCTGCAGCGCCGCGAGATCCAGCGTCATCGCGTCCTGCCAGTGCACGCTCACGTTCTCCAGCGGGTCGGTGGCGTCCGCCAGCGCCGCGCGCAGGCGCTCGTCGATCTCCACCACGTGCACGTAGGCCGCGCGCTCCGCCAGGTGCTCCGACAGCACGCCCAGGCCGCCGCCGACCTCCAGCACCACGTCCGTCGCCTCCAGCTCCGCAGCGCGCGCGATCACGCCGAGGATGTTCGAGTCGATCAGGAAGCTCTGGCCGAGCTCGCGGTCGGGGCGCACGTCGAAGCTGCGCATGCGGCGCAGGCTCGGCTGGACCGGGCCGTCAGCCACGACGCTCACCTGCCCGTCTCGCCGCGGGGGGATGTCCCGTCATGGGTACGCCCAGCCGAACACGCGCGCCGCGTTGCGCTCGAGCGTGACGTCCAACTCCTGCACGCGCACGCCGCGCAGCTGCGCGAGGAAGCTCGCGGTGTGCACCACGAACGCCGGCTGGTTGGGCTGGCCGCGCACGGGCTGCGGTGATAGGTACGGGGCGTCGGTCTCCACGAGCAACAGCTCCTCGGGGACGCGCCGTGCCGCCTGCGCCAGCTCGACGGCGCTTTTGTAGGTGACGTTGCCCGCGAAGGAGATCGCGTAGCCGCGCGCGACGCACTCGTCCAGGCGCTCGGGCATCGAGAAGCAGTGCATCACCACGCTCACCTCGTCAGCCTCCGCGGCGAGCTGCGCGAGCGTTTCCTCTGCGGCGGCGCGCGTGTGGATCACCAGCGGCTTGCCGGTCTCGCGCGCGAGCTCGATCTGCGCGGAGAACGCGCGCTGCTGGTCGGCGCGCGGCGGCACCGTGTCGCGATAGAAGTCAAGGCCCGTCTCGCCGATCGCCACGCAGCGCTCGTGCGCCGCCAGCGCCCGCAGCTCCGCGAGGTCCGCGTCGTCGAAGCCCTTCGCCGCCTGCGGGTGGCGCCCGATGGCCGCGAACACCTGCGGGAAGTCCTCGGCCGCCGCCAGCGCCGCGCGGCAGGACGCGCCGTCGATCCCCACCGTCAGCATGCGCGTCACCCCCGCGGCGTCCGCCGCCGCCACCAGCTCGGCGTTCGGCGGCGCGCACAGATGCAGGTGCGTGTGCGCGTCGATCATCGCCGGCTCGCGCGGGCCGGGCGCGCGGAGCGGTCGGGCGTCGTCGCTGCTGGGCCCACGTCGCTCACGAGGACTTGGGGAACAGCGGCTCCAGCTCGCCGAGCCGTGCCCCCAGTGCTTGCGTGGAGCTCCATGCGGCGCACGCCAGCGAGCGGTCCTCCACGCCCAACGCTCCCAGCAGCCTGTCGGTGGCCTCGGGCAGGTACGGGTGCAGCAGCACGCTCACCACACGCAGCCCGGCCACCAGCGTGGACAGCACGCGGTCGAGCTCCTGCGCGCGCGCGTCGTCCTTTGCCAGCTGCCACGGCGCGCGCTCCTCGACGTAGCGGTTCAGCCGTCGCACCCGCTGCCAGATCACCTCCAGCGCCCCCGTCAGCTCCGCGCCGTCGATCAGCCACGCCACCTCCCTTGCCAGGCCGCCGAAGTCGCCGTCCAGCTCGCCGTCCAGCGCGACCGCCGCGGGCACGCCGTCGCGGTAGCGGTGCACCATCGCGAGCGTGCGGCTCGCCAGGTTGCCCAGCTCGTTCGCCAGCTCGCTCTCGTAGCGCAGCTCGAACGCCGCGGTGGACACCGACCCGTCCTGCCCGAACGGCACGTCGCGCAGCAGATAGAAGCGCAGCGCGTCGGCGCCGTAGCGCTCGATCACGGCAAACGGGTCGAGCACGTTGCCCAGCGACTTGCTCATCTTCTCGCCGTCCAGCAACAGGAAGCCGTGCACGAACACGTGTTGGGGCAGCTCCAACTGCGCCGCCATCAGCAGCGCCGGCCAGTACACGGCGTGAAAGCGCAGGATGTCCTTGCCGATCAGGTGGTAGCTGGCCGGCCACATGCTCACATCCGCCCCCGGCGCGTAGGTCAGCGCGCTGTAGTAGTTGAGCAGCGCGTCGAACCACACGTAGAACACGTGCTCCGGGTCCCACGGCACCTGCACGCCCCACGTGAGCTTGTGGCGGGTCAGCGGCACGTCGCGCAGCCCCGAGCGGATGAACGACAGCGCCTCGTTGTAGCGCGTGCGCGGCGCGACGAAGTCCTCGCGCTGTGCGTACAGCTCCTCCAGCTGGCTCTGGAACGCGGACAGCTTGAAGAAGTAGTTCTCCTCGCGCTCGCGCGTCAGCTCGATGTGGTGGATCGGGCAGCGGTTGCCCGCGTCGATCTCGTTCTCCGCCTTGAAGTCGGCGCAGCGCGGGCAGTACCAGCCTTCGTAGGTGCCCTCGTACACGTAGCCGTTCTCGCGCACGCGCGCCAGCACCTCCTGTACGACCGCTTCGTGCTGGGGGTCGGTGGTGCGGATGAAGAAGTCGTTGCTCGCGTGCAGCTGCGGCGCCAGCGCACGGAAGCGCTCGGCGTTGCGGTCCGCGAGCGCCTGCGGCTCGATGCCCAGCGCGTGCGCCGCATCCGCCACCGGCTCGCCGTGCTCGTCGGTGCCCGTCAGGAAGAACACCTGCTCGCCGCGCTGGCGGTGGTGGCGCGCCATCACGTCAGCGGCGATCGTCGTGTACGCGTGACCCAGGTGCGGGGCCGCGTTCACGTAGTAGATCGGCGTGGTTACATAGAAGGACACGGTCGCCTCACGCTACCTGGAGTTGGCGGGCGAGTCACCGCCGTCGACGGGCGAGCGTCCCGGATCGCGCGTGAGCTGCGCGTACAGCGCGTTCGCCTTCAGCCCCGTCAGCCGCGCCACCGCGCCGGCGGCCACCCGCGGCTTGGCGCCGGCGCCGACGAGCTCGCCCAGCGCGGCCACCGCCGCTTGTTCGTCTCCACGTTCGGCCGCACCGCGCGCAGCAGGGCCGATCACGAGCACGATCTCCCCGCGTGCCGGGTGCTCGCGGTAGTGCTCGGCGAGCTCGCGGGCCGGGCCGCGACGCACCTCTTCGTGGAGCTTGCTGAGCTCGCGGCAGACGACCACCGCGCGCGCGGGGTCCAGCTCGGCGAGCAGCTCCAGCGTGCCCGCGAGACGACGCGGCGACTCGAACGCGACGAGCGTGTCCCGCGCCTCGCCCAGCAGCGTGCGCAGCTCGCCGCCTGCCTGCCCCCTCGTCCGATCCCGCCCGCCTGTGCCCGTCGGCGTGCGTGCGCGCGGGAGGAAGCCGACGAAGCGCCAGCGCTCGGCGGGCAGGCCGGAGGCGACGAGCGCTGTGAGCACGGCGCTCGGCCCAGGCAGCACCTCGAGCGCAAGGCCGGCGGCGATGCACGCGCGCACGAGCGCAAAGCCGGGGTCGCTGACGAGCGGCGTGCCCGCGTCGGACACCAGCGCGACGAGCGCGCCGGCGCGCACGCGCTCGAGCAGCTCGGGTGTGCGTGCGCGTTCGTTGTGCTCGTGGAAGCTCACCAGCGGGGCGGAGATCGCGTGACGGTCGAGCAGCAGCCGCGTGTGGCGCGTGTCCTCGCAGGCCACGACGTCCGCCTGGCGTAGCGTGGCGAGCACGCGCAGCGTCACGTCTTCGAGGTTGCCGATCGGCGTGGGGCACACGACGAGCCGGCCTACCGACGCCGCCGTGCAGATCATCGGGCAAATATAGGGGTCGCGGACGAATCGCTGAATAGGGTCCATGGCCGATGGCCGACGCTTCCGATCGACACCCCAAGTACACCCGCTACCGCGCCCGCCCCCGCCTGGGCCGTGGTGGCGAGGGCACCGCGCAGGCCCCTGGGCGCGTGGCGGGCGAACACGTGCATCTCGGCGGCGACCGGCGCCGCGGCGCCGCGGCGCCCGCCTGGCGACGCTGGGCGACACCGAAGCGCATCGTGCTGTCGCTGCTCGCGTTGGTCGTCGGCTGGATCGTGCTGTCGCTGGTGCTGTTCCTGATCAGCTCGCACTTCGAGCGCACGTCGCTGCCGGGCAACGTCCCCGCCGTGCTCGAACCCGCCGGCTTTCCGCTGACCTCCGTCAACGACATCCTCGTCTTGGGGTCCGACCGCCGCCAGAAGGACAGCAAGGAACCGGGGGCGGAAACCACCGGCTACGGGCGTTCGGACACGATCATGCTGATCCGCACCGGCGGCGGGCACGCGGCGCGCCTGTCGATCCCGCGCGACACGGTGATCGAAATCCCCGGTCACGGCCTGCAGAAGGTCAACGCCGCCCACGAGTACGGGGGCCCGGCCGAGTCGGTGTCGGTGATCAGGCATTGGCTGGGCATTCCCATCAACCACGTGGTGGAAGTCAACTTCGAAAACTTCCCGCAGCTGATCGAAGCGATGGGCGGCGTCACCTACACGGGCGGCTGCATCATCTCCAACCTCGACGGCGGCTCCGCCGACGGCGGCTTCACGCTGCGCCTGAGCGCCGGCACGCATCATCTCGACGGCAAGGAAGCGCTCGCGCTCGCGCGCACGCGCGAGAACCTGTGCGCGCCCAGCGAGACCGACATCCAGCGCGAGGAACACCAGCAGGCACTGTTCACGGACATGAAGCAGCAGCTGATGTCACCCACGAGCTTCCTGCGGCTGCCGTGGATCGCGTGGGACGCGCCGCCGGCGATCATCTCCGACATGAGCGGCCCCGAACTGCTGGGCATGTTCACCGCGCTCGCCGTCAGCGGCAACCCACCCACGCGGGTGCTGCTGCCGACTGGACAGATCACGCTCGCTGACGGCGAAGAAGGCCTGACGATCTCAGAAGCGGCGCGCCGCGCGGACGTCGCGCAGTTCATGCGCGGCTGAGGACCGCGTCACTTCTTGGCGGCGCCCACCGGCTTGCCCTCGCTCGCCTTCTTGGCGGGGGCACTGCCGTTGTCTTTGCTCTTGGCTGCGGAAGCGTCCGCCGCGGAGGCCTTGCCCTCGCCCCCAGCCCCACCACTGCCCGAGGAGCCGTCCGCGGAGGACTTCTTCTCGGCCGCCGCCGCCGCTGTCTCACGCTGGCGGTTGCGCGTGCCGTAGTCGGTGTTGTAGAAGCCCTTGCCCTTGAAGTGAACGGCCGGGGGGTGCAGCACGCGCTCGACCGGCACGCCACTGTCAGGGTCGACCTTCAGCGGCTCGTCGCTGAAGGACTGCTGGATCTCGAACGTGGTGCCATCGGGGCGCCTGTACTCGTAAATCGGCATGGGATTGCCGATTATAGGAGCGTCAATCGGTCAACAGCGAGCGCACGCACGCGATGCCGGCGCGAATCGTGTCGGTGAAGTCGCGCTCCGGCTCGGTCAGCAGGCGCAGCGCCATGCCGTCGCCGAGCGAGAACAGCACATCGGCCACCGCCTCGGGCTGGGCGTGCAGCCTGAGCACGCCGTCGCGCTGGGCGCCGGCGAGCATGCCGGCCACGTGTTCGCGCGTGTTGCCCATCAAGCGCTTGTACTCGGCGGCGATGTCGCTGTTGCGGCGTGAGAGCGTGAACAGCTCGAACACCAGCGTGACGAAGTCGGGGTCCTCACGCACCGTCTGCTGCAGGTGCTCGGCCATCAGCGCGATGAAGTCCTCGGCCGTCTTCGCCTGCGCAAGCTGACCCTCCAGCCGTTGCAGGCGCAGCTCGCAGTCGCGTCTGACCGCCTCCGCCAGCAGTTGCTCCTTGGTGCCGAAGTAGTAGTGCAGCAGTCCCCGCGACACGCCGGCCTCGCGTGAGACGTGGTCGAAGGTCGAGGCGGTGGTTCCGCGTTGCGCGACGCTGCGGCGCATCGCGTCGATGATCCGCTGCGCCTTCTCGCCCGACAGCGAACGCCCGCGCGCGTCGTTCGCGCGCGCGCTCGCCGCGTCCTGCTCGAGAATCCTTAGCTCAGCGGTTGCCGTATCCATGGCGCTCATGGTCTCAGCGGGTCGCAGCTCAGCTGCTTGCAACCCCGGCCGGCGCCGGCGTTTCCGGGGTGGTGGTGGAGCTGTAGTCGAACTCCTCCTCCGCCCCAAACAACAGGTCGAGCAGCTTCGTGCGCAGGCCCTCGCTGAGCGCCAGCGCGAGCACGGCGCCGGCGAGCACCACCAGCAGCGAACGCCGCGCGCCGCTGCGCCGCTTGCGCGGCTTGGGTGACTCGCGCAACGCACTGCTGGCTTCGCGCAGCGCGTTCGCCGCCTGGCTGAGCTCCTGCTGGAGCTTGCGATCCTCGAACAGCGCCTGCGTGGCTGGCTTGCCGTTGCTCATGCGCCCGTACGCGTTGCGTGCGGCTGCGTATGCGGACAGCAGGTTGGAGCGCAACTGCTCGTCTTCGATCAGACGCTGCAGATAGCGATTCTGCTGGGCCGCACGCGCGGTCTGGGAAGCCCTACCGAACCTGTCTTTCGCTGCCATTTGGCCACCGCCTCTACCGAGAGCTTGCAAGTCCTTCGCAACTATACCCTGCTAGGCGTGCAGCGCGGCCTGCTCTTGTGCGGTAGGGAACGCCCACGCGGCACGCGTGCGCCGCTCCTGGCGGAAGACGAAGCGCAGCTGTTGCGGGGGCTTGAGTTGCGCGTCGTTGGGGCGGAACGTGGCGCACGGCTCTGAGAGCTCGAGCGCGCACAGAAGATTGACGCGGAAGAAGCACTCCTCACAACTGACCTTGCGCGCCGAGCGCTTGGGCGCGCGCTTGCCTTGCATACTCTCTGCCACACCTGCTCCCGCTGCGAGTCGGATTGAACGGACCGCGCAGATCAAAGCACCGCCGCGCGGGCCGCTCAAGCGATCGTCGGGGGCGCACTCCGCAAATCGCAAGAGAAATCGCCCTACCCGGAAATACCCCCCAAGCAGTCACTATCCAGTGACAATCGCGCCCCGCACGGCGCACTTTCCGGGCATTTCGTGCGCCCGCACCCACCTGCGCGTCATCATCTGCGCACATGCGCATCCTCGTCACCGGCGCCAGTGGGTTCGTCGGCTCGCTGCTCGTTCCCCGGTTGTGCGCGGACGGACACGCCGTGCGCGCACTCGGCCGCGATCCCCAGCGCGTGCGCGCGGCGCTCGCGCGCAGCAGCGGCACGCGCGCCCTGCAGGCGGTGGAGATCGTGCCGGGTGACGTGCTCAGCATGGCGGGCATGGCCCGCGCGCTGGCCGACGTGGAGGTCGCCTATTACCTGATCCACTCGATCGAGCGAACCCCCACCGGCAGCGGCACCTTCGCCGAGCGCGACCGCCGTGCGGCCGAGAACTTCGCGGCCGGCGCCGTCCGCGCGGGCGTGCGGCGGATCGTGTACCTCGGTGGCCTGCTGCCCCGCATGCAAGCCGCCGGCGCGCGCTCGCGGCAGCGCACCGAGGTCACGGTCTCACGCCATTTGGCAAGCCGGGAGGACGTCGAGCGCGTGCTGCTCGCGGCAGTCCCCGACTCGCTGGCGCTGCGCGCGTCGATCGTGATCGGCGCGCGCTCGCGCTCGTTTCGCCTGCTCGTGCACCTGCTCGAGCGGATGCCGGTGCTCACCCTGCCGGCGTGGCGCACCCTGCGCACACAACCGATCGACGAGCGCGATGTGATTGCGATGCTCAGCGCCTGCGCTGCGGCGCAGCTGCCGCGCCGCTCGCTGGACATCGGCGGTCCCGACGTGCTGAGCTACGGCGAGATGCTGGAGGTCATCGCCGAGCTGATGCTCGTCAACCGCCCCACGCTCGCGCTGGGGGTGAATCTCACGGGCCTCACCGCGCGCGTGGCAGCGGCGATGGCCGGTGAGGACCCCGAGCTGGTGATCGCGCTGATGGAGGGACTGCGTGGCGATCTGCTGCCGGCCGACGACCGTGCGGCGGAGCTGTTGGGCGTGCGGCTGCACACGTTCAACAGCGCCGTGGAACACGCCCTCGCCGAGTGGGAGCGATCCGAGCCGCTGGCCGCCCGATGAGCCTGGTCACAGCTTCCATCCACATTGCCTCGCCGCCCGAGGATGTGTGGCGCATGGTCATGGACCCCACTCGCTTGAGCGAGTGGGTGACCATTCACCGCAAGCTCGTGCACGCAGACGACGGCCAGCCGCGCGTGGGCTACGCGATGGACCAACAGATCCACCTGCGCGGCGTGAGCCTGGAGGTGCACTGGACGCTCGTCGAGTGTCGCCGCGCAGTGTGCGCCGTATGGGAGGGCCGCGGTCCGGCGCGCTCACACGCTCACAGCGAATATCTCCTCAGCCCCGAGGACGGAGGAACGCGCTTTGACTATCGGAACGAGTTCCGCCCTCCGCTCGGACCGGTTGGCGCGCTGGTCAGCCGCGCGCTCGTGGGAGGCATGCCCGAGCGCGAGGCACAGCGCACGCTCGAGCGATTGCGTGCGCAGCTGGAGCGGGTGAGCGAACGCGATTAGTGTAAGGTGAAGACACTCCGCGGTGTGGTTAAGCATGCATCGCCTTAGTGAACAGGATGCGTATCGTGACCGACTTCCTTGACGAGAAGCGCCAAGAGATCACAAATCGACTGAAGGAGCTGAAGCCGCTCGTAGACGAGTTCAAACGCCTCGAGGCTGCTGTGGCAGCGCTGGCCGGAGTTGGTGGCGGTGGTGGCAGCAGCAGCAGCAGTGCCCGTGCCAGTGCCAGTGCCCCCTCCGCCACGACGGCCCCGCGTCGTGGGCCAGGTCGTCCGAAAGGCTCCGGTCGGCGCAAAGCTGCACCGGCCGCAGCCCCCAAAGCCCCCAAACGGAGGGCAGGACGGCGCAAAGGCAGCGGCACCCGCGCCGCTGAGGCGCTCTCGTTCGTGCAGGGGCAGCCGGGCATCACGATCCCCGAGCTGGCCGCCAAGATGGGCATCAAGCAGAACTACCTGTACCGCGTGTTGCCTGGGCTCGAGCAGGAAAACAAGGTGGAGAAGAAAGGACGTGGCTGGTACCCGAAGGGCTAGCCACGACGCGCTGATGCAAGATTTCGTGCAGTCAGTGCGGAGAATAACCAGCTGCTTTCAAAGCAAGACGGTGCTCGCCGGACTCCCTCTCGTCTCCGGTCGAGCGCCGTCTTCTTTCTTTCTCAGATCAGACCCTGCGCGGCGACTGTGTCGCGCTCGCTGACGAGCTCGCCGACAGAGGCGTCGATCTTCTGGCGCGAGAAGGCATCGTGATCGAGGCCCTGGACGATCGCGTACTCGCCGCCCTGGCACGTGCAGGGGAAGCCACAGATGAGACCCTCGGGAATCCCGTAGGAGCCGTCGGACGGCACGCCCATGGACACCCAGCCCCCGTCGGTGCCGTTCACCCAGTCATACACGTGGTCGAGCGCCGCGCTGGCGGCCGAGGCCGCGGAAGATGCGCCGCGCGCCTCGATGATCGCCGCGCCGCGTTTGCCCACGTCGGGCAGGAACTGGTTCTCGATCCATTCCTGGTCGTCGACCACGCCCGCCGCGAGCCTGCCGGCGACGTGCGCGTGGAACAGGTCCGGGTACATGGTGGGCGAGTGGTTGCCCCACACGCCCATGTTGGAGACGTCGGTGACAGGCACCTCCAGCTTGGCGGCGAGCTGGGCGATCGCGCGATTGTGGTCGAGGCGCATCATCGACGTGAAACGCTCGTTGGGGATGTCAGGCGCGTTGTTCATCGCGATCAGGCAGTTGGTGTTCGCGGGGTTGCCCACCACCAGCACCTTCACGTCCGGCGCCGCAACCGCGTTCAGCGCCTTTCCCTGCACGGTGAATATCTCGCCGTTCGCGCTCAGCAGCTCAGCGCGCTCCATGCCCTTGGTGCGCGGCCGCGAGCCCACCAGCAGGGCGATGTTGGTGCCGTCGAACGCGTCTGCCGGCACGTCGTGCAGGTCCAGCCCCGCGAGCAGCGGGAAGGCGCAGTCGACGAGCTCCATCGCCACCCCCTCCAGCGCGCCCATCGCCTGGGGAATCTCCAGCAGGCGCAGATCCACCGGCTGCTCTGCTCCCAGCAGCTGTCCGCTGGCAATGCGGTAGACGATGCTGTAGCCGATCTGCCCGGCCGCGCCCGTGACCGTGACTCGTACTGGATTGCTCAAGTGCTCATCTCCTCTTTGAGGTTCTCATCGATCGATGCGAGGAACTCCTGCGTCGTCTGCCAGGGCTGATCCGGCCCGATCAACAGCGCGAGGTCCTTCGTCATCTTGCCGCTTTCCACCGTCTGCACGCACACGCGCTCGAGCGTGTCGGCGAACTCGCAGACCGCGGGCGTGTCGTCGAGGCGCCCGCGCGCTGACAGGCCGCGCGTCCAAGCGAAGATCGAGGCGATCGGATTGGTGGACGTCGGCTTGCCCTGCTGATGCAGGCGATAGTGGCGCGTGACGGTGCCGTGCGCAGCCTCCGCCTCGACGGTTTTGCCGTCGGCGGTCATCAGCACGCTGCTCATCAGGCCGAGCGAGCCGAAGCCCTGGGCGACCGCGTCCGACTGCACGTCGCCGTCGTAGTTCTTGCACGCCCACACGTACCCGCCCTCCCACTTCAGCGCCGAGGCGACCATGTCGTCGATCAGGCGGTGTTCGTAGGTGATGCCGGCGGCGTCGAACTCTGCCTTGAACTCCGTGTCGTACACCTCGGCGAAGATGTCTTTGAAGCGGCCGTCGTAGCGTTTGAGGATCGTGTTCTTGGTGGACATGTACACCGGATATCCGCGCTCCAGCCCGTAGCGCAGGCTCGCCCGCGCAAAGTCGCGGATCGAGTCGTCGAGGTTGTACATCGCCAGCGCCACGCCGCCGCCGGGGAAGTCGTAGACGTCGAGCTCAATCGGCTGGCCACCGTCGGCGGGGGTGAACGCGAGCGTCAGCTTGCCCTCCCCAGGGACCACCATGTCCGTCGCGCGGTACTGGTCGCCGAACGCGTGGCGGCCGATCACGATCGGCTTGGTCCAGCTGGGCACCAGCCGCGGGACGTTGGCGATCACGATCGGCTCGCGGAAGATGACACCACCGAGGATGTTGCGAATCGTGCCGTTGGGCGAGCGGTACATCTCTTTCAGCCCAAACTCCTTCACGCGCGCCTCGTCAGGGGTGATCGTCGCGCACTTGACGCCCACGCCGTGACGCTTGATCGCTTCGGCGGCGTCGATCGTCACCTGATCGCCGGTCGCGTCGCGATGCTCGATCCCGAGGTCGTAGTAATCGAGCTGCACGTCCAGGTAGGGGAGGATCAGCTGCTGCTTGATGAACGACCAGATGACACGGGTCATCTCGTCGCCGTCGAGCTCGACGATCGCGTTCTTCACCTTGATCTTGTCCATCGGCGCGCTGATGCTATCGCCCGGCGAGCAACGGGCGTGGCGCGCTTGTGCTTCACTTGGACGATGGCCACCGTCTCGCACGCGCCGGGCGAGGGCGCCACGGCAGCGCCGTGGCAGACCCACGCGGTCTTCAACCAGGTGCCGCCGCTGGAGGGGATCGACGTGTTCTCCAGCAACCTGCCCTTGGTGGAGGCCGTGGAGCGCGAGGGCGCTGGCTGGGTGCGCGAGCGCGCGGCGGAGCTCGGGCGCTACGTCGGCGGCGAGCCGCAGCAGCAGTGGGGCCGCCTGGCCAACGAGAACAAGCCGGCGCTGCGCCTGTTCGACCGCTACGGGCATCGCATCGACGAGGTCGAGTTCCACCCCGCGTGGCACCAGCTGATGCAAATGGGCGTGGAGCACGAGCTGCACTCGCTGCCGTGGACCAGCGACGAGGCCTCGCCGCACACGGCGCGCGCGGCCCTGTACATGACGGCGATGCAGGCGGAGGCCGGCTTCGCGTGCCCGATCACCATGACCTTCGCGGTCGTGCCCGCGCTGCGCGCGCAGCCGGAGCTGGCGGCGGAGTGGGAGCCACTGGTGACCGCCACCACCTACGACCCGCGCCTGATCCCCGCGAGCGAGAAGGGCTGCGCGATCGCGGGCATGGCGATGACCGAGAAGCAGGGCGGCTCGGACGTGCGCGCGAACACCACGGTCGCGCGGGCGCTGAACGGCGGCGGCGCGGGGGGCGAGTATGAGATCGTCGGGCACAAGTGGTTCTGCTCGGCGCCGATGTCCGACTTCTTCCTCGTGCTCGCCCAGACCGACGACGGCCTGTCGTGCTTCCTGCTGCCGCGCATCCTGCCCGACGGCACGCGCAACCAGTTCCACATCCAGCGCCTGAAGGACAAGCTCGGCAACCACTCGAACGCGTCCTCGGAGGTCGAGTTCCACGGCGCGTGGGCGCGCATGGTGGGCGAGCCGGGGCGCGGCGTGCCGACGATCATCGAGATGGTCGGCCACACGCGCCTGGACTGCGTGATCGGCACGGCGGCGGGCATGCGCGTGGGCGTGGTGAACGCCACCCACCACGCGGCGCACCGCAGCGCGTTCGGCAAGCTCTTGATCGACCAGCCGCTGATGCGCAACGTGCTCGCGGACCTGTGCTTGGAGTCGGAGGCGAGCACCGCGCTGGCGATGCGCCTGGCGCGCGCGTACGACGAAGCCAGCGCCGACGCTGAGGCTGGCGAGAACAACAGCGACGCGCAGCTGTTCAAGCGCCTGGCGACCGCGGTGGGCAAGTTCTGGACGTGCAAGCGCGCCCCCAACCACGCGTTCGAGTCGCTCGAGTGCCTGGGCGGCGCCGGCTACGTGGAGGAATCGGGCATGCCGCGCCTGTACCGCGAGGCGCCGCTGGCGTCCATCTGGGAGGGCTCGGGCAACGTGATGAGCCTCGACGTGCTGCGCGCGCTGACGCGCTCGCCGCGCTCGCTGGAGGTGTTCGTGGACGAGCTCGAGCAGGCGCAGGGCGCGGACGCGCGGCTGGACGCGGGCGTGGCCAAGCTCAAGCAGCAGTTCACCGACCCGCACACGCTCGAGCAGCGCGCGCGGCGGGTGGTTGAAGCGATGGCGCTGTGCCTGCAGGGCTCGCTGCTCGTGCGCAGCGCGCCGGCGGCGGTGGCCGATGCGTTCTGCGCCTCGCGCCTGGCGGGCGAGGGCGGCTTTGAGTACGGCACGCTGCCCGCGGGGGTGGACTTCGAGGCGATCATCGCGCGCTCGCGCCCGCAAGCCTGAGCGACGGGATCGCCTGCCCGCAATTCAGAGCGCCTCTTCCCGCCCCCGGCGAGCGTCTTGCGCCGCGGGCCTACCATTGACTGATGCGCAGACGCAGGAACATGGAGCTGGCCCGGATCTTCGGCATCCGCGTCGGCGCGAGCTACAGCTGGTTCGTGGTCCTGTTCGTGCTCATCTACTGGCTCTCGCAGGAATACTTCCCACACGTCATGCAGGGCTCGCAGAGCACCGTGTACTTCGTGGCGGTGGCAGGCGCGCTCGGCTACTTCGCCTCGCTCGTGCTGCACGAGCTCGGCCACGCGCTCGTCGCGCGCCGCCTGGGGATCCCCGTCGTGGGCATCGACCTGTGGCTGTTCGGCGGGCTCTCGCAGATGACCCGCGAGCCGCAGAGCGCGGGCGAGGAGCTCAAGACGGCCGCCGCCGGGCCGGCGGTGACGCTGGCCGTGCTCGCCGCCTGCCTCGGCGCGGTGGCGCTGCTGGCGAGCAGCGGCACGCTCTCGGAGGTGACGCTGGCGAGCGAAAGCGTGAAGGCGTCGCCCGCGCTTGCGCTGCTCGGCTGGCTGGGCTTCGTGAACGCGGCGCTGCTGGTGTTCAACCTCGTGCCCGCGTTCCCGCTCGACGGCGGGCGGATCGCCCGCGCGATCATCTGGCGGGCGACCGGCGACCGCAACCGCGCGACGCAGGCCACCGGGCGTGCGGGGCAGGCCTTCGCGCTGCTGTTGGGGCTGTTCGGGCTGTGGCTGTACGCGGACGGCGGCGGCGGCTGGTTCGCCCTGCTGACGATCGTGCTCGCGTTCTTCCTCTACCAGTCCGCCGGCGCGGCGGTCTTCCAGGGCTCGCTGGGCAGGCGCATCAAGAACATCAAGGTGGCGGACATCATGGACCGCGAGCCGGTGACGATCCCCGCCGAGGTGACGCTGCTGGACGCGCGGGAGCAGTTCTTCCTGCGCTACCGCTGGCCGTGGTTCGTGGTGGTCGATCCCGCCCGCCACTTCCTCGGCGTGGTGCGCCAGCAGCGCGTGGAGAGCGAGATCGCCGCGGGACGCCCGGCGCTGCCGGTCGTGGACGTGCTGGAGGAGGACATGCCGGTGCGCATCGGCGAAGAGGCGCCGCTGGAATCGCTGCTCGGCTCCGAGGGGCTCGGCCGCTTGGGCGCGGTGGTGGCGGTGGACAGCGAGGGGGTGCTGCGCGGCGTGGTCACGCTGGCGCAGGTCCGCGATGCGCTGCGGCCGACCAGGCCGGCGCGCCCGGCAACATGAGCCTCCCCTCCGGGGACGCTGCGGCGCGCGCGCGTTATAGAGTCCCGGTCGCAGTCTCCCCGTCTCCCCCTTTCCCAACCCAACTCCCCAAGGCATGCCAGAGCACGACGTCCTGATCATCGGGGCCGGCCTAGCGGGCCAGCGCGCGGCGCTGGCGGCCGCCCAGGCCGGCGCGAACGTGGCGATCATGAGCAAGGTCCATCCCGTGCGCTCGCACTCGGTGGCGGCCGCCGGCGGCATCAACGCGGCGATCAGCGTCGACGACGACTGGCACTCGCACGCCTACGACACGGTCAAGGGCTCGGACTTCCTGGGCGACCAGGACGCGATCGAAGTCATGTGCTCGGAGGCCCCCCAGGAGGTGATGCACCTGGAGCACATGGGCGTGACCTTCCACCGCAACGCGAAGGGCGAGATGGACCTGCGCGCGTTCGGCGGCGCGTCGATGAAGCGCACGGCGTACGTCGCGGACATCACCGGCCAGGCGCTGTTGCACGTGCTCTACGAGCAGTTGCTGAAGCACCACGAGACGGTGGCGCGCTACGAGGAGTGGTTCACGACCTCGCTGCTGCTGGGCGAGGACGGCAGCTGCTGCGGTGCGGTGGCGCGCGACGTGCGCAGCGGGCACATGGAGGCGTTCACGGCCAAGAACGTGATCCTCGCGTGCGGCGGCGCGGGGCAGGCGTACAAGCCGACGACCAACGGCCTGATCGTGACCGGCGACGGCATCGCGATGGCCTACCGGGCGGGCGCGCCGCTGATGGACATGGAGATGGTCCAGTACCACCCGACGTGCCTGGTGGAGACGGGCATCCTGATCACCGAGGGCGCGCGCGGCGAGGGCGCGCACCTGCTGAACGCGAACGGCGAACGCTTCATGGAGAAGTCGGCCCCCAACAAGATGGAGCTGGCCTCACGCGACGTGGTCTCCCGGGCCGAGCAGATCGAGATCGACGAGGGTCGCGGCGTGGGCCCCGACAAAGCGGGCATCTACCTGGACGTGACGGTGGTTCCGCGCAAGCGCACGCTGGAGGCGCTGCGCGAGATCGTCAACCTCGGGCGCGACTTCGCCGGCGTGGACATCACCCGCGAACCGATCATGATCCGCCCCGGCCAGCACTACATCATGGGCGGCGTGAAGACGGACGTGGACGGGCGCACGCCGATCGACGGCCTGTACGCGGCCGGCGAGGTGGCGTGCGTGTCGGTGCACGGCGGCAACCGCCTGGGCGCCAACTCTCTCCTGGACACGCTGATCTTCGGCCGGCGCGCGGGCGAACACGCGGCGGCGCGCGCGGCCAGCATGGGCATGCCGCGCGTGGACGCGAACGCGGGCCTGCGGCGCGACGGCGAGATGATCGACGCGATCCTCGCACGCGATGGTGGAGGCCCCACCCACCCCACGCCCCCCAGACGCGTGTCGGAGATCAAGCGCGAGCTGGGCGAGACGATGAACAAGCAGGTGGCGGTGTTCCGCGACGAACAGGGCCTGCAGAGCGCGCTCGAGACGGTCGCGCGCCTGAAAGAGGAGTCCGAGTGCGCGTCGATCGACGACCGTGGCACGGTGTTCAACCAGGACGTGCTGGGGGCGATCGAGCTCGGCTTCATGCTCGACTGCGCGCAGGCGACGGTGGTGGCGGCGATCGAGCGCAAGGAGTCGCGCGGCGCGCAGTTCCGCACCGACTTTCCTGAGCGCAACGACGCGGCGTGGCTGAAGCACATCGACATCACGCTCGTCGGGGACGAGCCTGAGGTGAGCTATTCGCCGGTGACGATCACCCAGTGGCAGCCGGAGGAGAGGAAATACTGATGGCGGGCCGCGACCGCAGCGCCCCGCTGGGCCCACGAGCAGAGGAGCGCCGCTGATGGCCGAAGTCCACGATCGCCGGGAGGGCGGGGTCGAATCGTTCATGCTGCGCCTGCTGCGCTATGACCCCGAGTCGGGCCAGGCGCCCTACTGGGACGAGCACACCGTGCAACTGGAGCCGCACCGCTCGGTGCTGGAGGCGGTGCTGCAGGCGAAAGACCGCTTCGACGGCTCGATCGGCATTCGCTGCTCGTGCCGGCAGGCGATCTGCGGCTCGTGCGGCGTGCGCGTGAACGGCGAGCCGGCGCTGGCGTGCCACACGCACCTGGACGCCGCCAAGGCGAGCGCACGCGACGGGGTGATCGAGATCGAGCCGATGGGCAACATGCCGGTGATCAAGGACCTGATCGTGGACATGGACGCGGTGCACTGGAAGAAGATCCAGCGCGTGACGCCGTGGCTGCTGGCCAAGCAGCCGGTGCCCGAACGCGAGTACATCGTCTCCAAAGAGTCGATGGTGGACGTGACGCAGACGATGGCCTGCATCCAGTGCGGCGCGTGCGTGTCGGACTGCCTGGCGATGGAGGTGGACCCAGGCTTCATCGGCCCGGCGGCGCTGGCGAAGGCGTACCGCTTCGTGGGCGACCCGCGCGACGCCGAGCACTACGAGCGCCTGAACGACCTGGCGCAGGACCCGCAGGGCATCTTCGACTGCACGCACTGCTTCAAGTGCGTGCAGGCGTGCCCCAAGGACGTCAACCCGATGGGGCAGATCATGCGCCTGCGGCGGACCGCCACCCAGGACTTCCACATCGTCGATCAGAACAACGGCGAGCGCCACGAGGCGGCGTTTGCGACGCTGATCAGGAACAACGGCATCCTGTGGGAGGCGGAGCTGATACCGCGCTCCTACGGCGGCAACTCGTGGTTCGGCAAATTCGCCCCGGCGGCGGGCAGAGAGCTCCTGAGCTCTGTGCCGACGGCGATCAAAGGCCTGCTGCGCCGCAAGATGACGTTGACGGGCATCCTCAGGCCGCACAAGATCCCCAGCCAGGACCTGAAAGCGGTGCAGTCGATCTACGACAAGATCGAGAGCCGCCCCGAGCGCTACGAGCTGAACCTGTACGTGGTGGGCGAGGACGAGGCCCCGGCATCGTCGCCGGAGGGCGAGCCGGCCGGCGCGGCGAGCGGCGCAGAAGGGAGCACGAGCTGATGAAGGTCGCGTACTGGCCGGGCTGCGTGAGCCGCGGCTTCACCCCGGAGCTGCACGGCTCGATGGCGAAGGTGGCGCCGCTGCTGGACATCGAGCTGGTGGAGCTGGACCGCGCGTGCTGCACGGGCGCGGGCGTGATCGCCGAGCACAACCAGGAGCTCGCGGACACGCTGAACGCGCGCACGTTCGCGCTGGCCCAGCAGGTGCAGGGCGCGGAGCTGATGATGAACATCTGCTCGACCTGCCAGGGCGCGCAGAGCGAGTGCCAGGAACGCCTGGACGCGAACTCGGAGTACCGTGCGCACGTCAACGCCACGCTCGCCAGCGAGGGCCTCTCCTATGAGAGGGGAGTTCTTACTAACAAGAACTTCCTGTGGCTGCTGGTGGAGGAGATCGGCCTCGAGCGCCTGCGCTCGCTGGTCAAGCGCCCCTTGACCAACCTGAAGGTGGGCCCCTTCTACGGCTGCTACATCGTGCGCCCGCGCGAGCGCCTGGGGATCGACGCCGGGCACCCGCGCGACCATTACCTGGAGCAGGTGATCGACGTGCTGGGCGGCACGGTGATCGAGTACGCGGGCATGCGCAAGTGCTGCGGCTTCCCGATCATCACCATGCACAAGGAAGCCTCGCTCAAGCAGGCCGGGCGCCACCTCGGCGACGCGATCGACGCGGATGCCGACTGCCTGGTAACACCCTGCCCCCTGTGCCACCTGAACCTCGACCTGCAGCAGCCGCTGGCCGCGGGCGTGGTCGGCCGCGACCTGGGCATGCCGGTGCTGCACCTGCCGCAGCTGGTGGGCCTGGCGCTGGGGCTGGAGCCGGGCGAGCTCGGGCTCAGCCGGCACGTGGTGCGGCCGACGTCGGTGATCGACTGGTCGAGCTCGGTGGTCGGCGCGGCGGCCTGAGTCGGGCGCGCCCCCCGCGGATCGTGCCCGCCTGCCGCCTGGCGGCGTCCTAGTCTGCGCCATGTGCGCATCCTCACCGTTGTGGGCAACCGCCCCCAGTTCATCAAGGCGGCAGCCGTGTCCGGGCCGCTGCGCGAGCGCCACGAGGAGATCCTCGTGCATACGGGCCAGCACCACGACGACTCGCTCTCACGGGTGTTCTTCTCGGAGCTCGGTCTGCGGCGCCCCGAGCGCGAGCTGGGGATCGCGGGCGGATCCAACGCCTCGCAGACCGCGCGCATGCTGGCCGCGCTCGAGCCGCTCCTGGCGGACGTGCGACCGGACGCGGCGCTGGTGTACGGCGACACGAACTCGACGCTCGCCGGTGCGCTCGCTGCCGCGCAGGCGCGGATCCCGCTGGCGCACGTGGAGGCGGGCATGCGCTCGTTCGACCGCGCGATGCCCGAGGAGCTCAACCGCGTGCTGTGCGATCACGCGAGCGACCTGCTGCTGTGCTCGTCGGACACGGCCGCCGCGAACCTGGCGGCTGAGGCGGTGACCGGGCGGGTGGAGGTGGTGGGCGATGTGATGGTCGACGTGGCGCTGCGCTGGCAGCCGGCTGCTCGCGCTGACGGCGCCGTCCCGGCCGCGTACGGCCTGACCCCTGGGGAGTACCTGCTGTTGACGGCGCACCGCGCGGGCAACGTCGATGACCGCCAGCGACTGCGCTCGCTCGTGCAGCTCATCGAGGCGCTGCCCGCGCCGGTGCTCTTCCCTGTGCATCCCCGCACCCGCACGCGCCTGCAAGATGCCGGTCTGCTCGACGCGCTGGCTGCGCGCGAGGGAGTGCAGCTGACCGAGCCGCTTGGCTACGTCGAGTTCAGCGCGCTCGTCTGCCAGGCGCGCGCCGTGCTCACCGACTCGGGCGGCGTGCAGAAGGAGGCTTATCTCGCGGGCGTGCCGTGCGTGACGCTGCGCGCGAGCACCGAGTGGGTGGAGACGGTGGATGCGGGTTGGAACACGCTCGTGGACCTCGACGCCCAGGCCACCCTCGCCGCGCTCGAGCGCACGCCGCCAGTGGAGCATCCCCAGCTCTATGGAGACGGCCGCGCAGGGCAGCGGTGCGTGGAAGCGATCGAGAATTACGTCACCGTATCCCGCGCTGCGCGTCGCTACTAGGAAGGCTGCGCGCGATCCTCGTCGAGCTCTTGGCGCTGTTTGACGAGCGCCTGGAGCTGGTCGCCGACCTCACTGGAGATGCGCCTGAGATCCCACTTGCTGAGGGTGATCAGGCGCATCGAGGAGGTCGCGACGACGTCGGCCGTGCGCTTGGCGCCGGCGAGCATCCCCATCTCCCCAAACACGTCGCCTGGGCCCAGCGACGCGATCACCTCGCCGTCTTTGACCACGTCGGCGGTGCCCTCCTCGATGACGATCAGCTCGTACGAGTAGTCCCCCTCGTGCACGAGCCGCTTGCCGGAGGACACCGACGTCTCGCTGGCGAACACGGCCACCGTGTTGAGCGCCTTGTCGGACAGCGACGAGAACAGCGGAATGGCCTTCAGATGATCGGGGTCCATGGCTCCCTTGCTTTCGCGCTGACTGTGGAAAACGGACCGGCGGGATGCACGCCGCTCGGTGCACCCTATCGCCCGCGGCTACGATCGCGCAATCATCCCTCCCGTGAGCGACCCCAGCGAGCAGATCCGTGTGGGCGTGGTCGGCCTTGGCTACTGGGGTCCGAACCTCGCACGCAACCTCGCGGCGATCCCCGGCTGCGAGCTGTCGTGGCTGTGCGACACCGACGAGCAAACGCGCGCCAAGCTCGCGCCCTCCTTCCCCACGGCGCGGCTCACCGCCAACCTCGACGACCTCCTCGGCGACCCGCAGCTCGACGCGATCGTGCTCGCCACGCCCGTCCCCACGCACGCCGAGCTCGCGATCGCGGTCGCGCGGGCGGGCAAGCACTGCTTCGTGGAGAAGCCGCTCGCGATCACCGCCGCCGACGCGCAGCGCGCGGTCGATGCGGCGGCGCGGGCGGGGCGCATCCTGATGGTCGGCCACCTGCTCGAGTACCACCCTGCGGTCGCGCGGCTGAAGGGGCTCGTGGAGTCGGGGGAGCTCGGAGCGCTGTACTACCTGTACGGCAACCGGCTGAACCTCGGCGTGCTGCGCGCGGACGAGAACGCGCTGTGGAGCCTCGGCGCGCACGACGTGTCCGTGGCGCTGCACCTGATCGACGAAGAGCCAGAAGTGTGTCTCGCGCACGGCGCGTCGTTCGTGCGCGCGGGCGTGCAGGACGTGGTCTTCTGCTACCTGCGCTTCCCCTCGGGTGTCGTCGCCCACCTGCACCTGTCGTGGCTTGACCCGCACAAGGAGCGGCGCATCACCGTCGTCGGCGCCCAGCGCATGGCCACCTTCGACGACATGCTGATCGAGGGCAAGCTGACGATCTACGACAAGGGCTTCGACGAGGACACGCGCTCCCCCTCCGGGACCCGCTACAGCGCCCGCGCGGGCGACACGTACTCCCCGCGCATGCCCAACGTCGAGCCGTTGCGCGTCGAGTGCGAACACTTCATCGAGTGCGTGCGCAGCGGCGCGACGCCGCGCTCCGACGGCCTCAGCGGGCTGCGCGTCGTGCGCGTGCTGGAGGCGCTGCAGCGCTCGCTCGACGGCTGACCGCCAACTCGCGATGCGTCCGATGCCGTCGCGCGCGCTGCTCCGCGACCGCGCGGCCGCTCACGACGCCGGGGCTGCCTTGAACGGCTCCTCCTCCACGATCGTGCCCTCGCCCGCGAGCTCGAACGCGCTGTGCAACGCGCGCACCACCGTGTCCACTCGATCGGGCGGGATCACGCACGAGATCTTGATCGGCGAGGTGGAGATCATCTCGATGTTCAGCCCCTCGGCGGCGAGCACCTTGAACACCTTCGCCGCCACGCCGGGGTGCGAGCGCATGCCCGCGCCCACGATCGAGACCTTGCCGATCTCCTCGCGCGCGATCAGCTCCGAGTAGGCCTCCCCGGCCAGCGGCTCGAGCGCCTGGCGCGCCGCGCGCAGGTCTTCGCGCGGCATCGTGAACGAGATCTCCGCCAGACCCCCCGCGGAGGCGGGCAGGTTCTGGTCGATCATGTCCACGTTCACGTTCGCGTCGGCCAGCGCCTCGAACAGGCTCGCGGCCACGCCCGGCGTGTGGCGGACGCCCATCAGCGTGACCATCGCCTCGGACTTGGAGTGGGTGACGCCGGTGATGAGGGCTCTCTCTGCGCGATCCATCTTCTCTCCTTCCGACAGCACCACCGTACCGGGACAATCCTCGAACGACGAGCGACAGTGGATGCGCACGCCGTGGGTACGTGCGTACTCCACCGAGCGCAGCTGCAGCACCCCCGCGCCCGACGCCGCCATCTCCAGCATCTCCTCGAATGACACCACATCGAGCTTGCGCGCGTCCGGCACGATCCGCGGGTCCGCCGAGTACACGCCCGAGACGTCCGTATAGATTTCACACACCTCCGCACCCAGCGCCGCCGCCACCGCCACCGCGCTCGTGTCAGAGCCGCCGCGCCCGAGGGTGGTGACGTTGCGCGCGTTCTGCGAGACCCCCTGGAAGCCCGCCACCAGCACGATGTGATCCTCGTCGAGCGCCGCGCGGATGCGCTCCGCGCGCACGTCCAGGATCAGCGCCTTGGTGTGCGACTCGTCGGTCACGATCCCCGCCTGCGAGCCCGTCAGCGAGATCGCGCGATGGCCCAGATCGTTGATCGCCATCGCACACAGCGCGCACGAGATGCGCTCCCCCGAGGACAGCAGCATGTCCATCTCCCGCGGGTCCGGCGCCGCCGAGACCTCCTCCGCCATCGCGATCAGCTCGTCCGTCGTCTTGCCCCGCGCGGACAGCACCGCCACCACACGGTGGCCCGCTTCGCGCTTGTCCACGATGCGGCGCGCCGCGCGCTTCACGCGCTCGGCGTCCGCCACGGACGTGCCGCCGAACTTCATCACGATCACAGAGCCCACGCGCCCCAGGATATTGGCCCGCAGGCGCCTCGGCCGCAAACGCGCCGGCGGCGGGAACGCAATCAAACAGCCCGCCGGCCGGCGAGCGCCTTGCCGAGCGTCACCTCGTCCGCGTACTCCAGGTCCGAGCCCACCGGCAGGCCGCTCGCCAGGCGCGTGACCGTCACCTCCGGCGCGCGCACGCGCAGCTCCTCGGCCACGTGCAGCGCCGTCGCCTCCCCCGTGGTCGTCGGGTTGGTCGCCAGCACCACCTCCCGCACCGCCGGGGCGGGCGAGGCGGATGGCGTGGGTGGGGTGCCATCCCCCGCCGGCGCGCCCACGCGCGCGAACAGCTCCGCCAGCTTCAGGTCCTCGGGGTCCACGCCGTCGATCGGCGACAGCGCGCCGCCCAGCACGTGGTAGACGCCGTGGTACTCGTGCGTGCGCTCCATCGGGATCACGTCGCTCGGCTCCTCGACCACGCAGATCAACGCGTGATCGCGCCGCGGGTCCTCGCAGATGCGACAGCGCGGCTCGTCGGTCAGGTTGAAGCACACCTCGCACAGCCCGATCTTCTCCTTCACCTCCACGATCGCCGCCGCCAGCGCGCCCGCGTCCTCGCCGGAGGAGCGCAGGATGTGAAACGCCAGGCGCTGCGCCGTGCGCGAGCCGATGCCCGGCAGCTTCGACAGCTCGGTGACCAGCCGCTGCACAGGCGGGGCGTAGGAGCCGCTCATCTCGCCCGTCCTGGGCCACGCAACAGGGCCGCGCTCACAGCCGCCTCACCGCCGCCCCGCAGTCGCCTCACCGCCCGCCCCACAGTCGCCTCACCGCCGGCTCACAGGCCCGGCAGCCCCAGCCCGCCGAGGCCGCCCAGATCCAGGCCCGCGGTCGCCCCGCCCAGCTTGCGCTCCGCCAGCTCCTGGGCCATGCGCAGCGCCTCGTTCACGGCCGCCAGCACCATGTCCGCGAGGATCTCCACGTCCTCGGGGTCCACCGCCGCGGGGTCGATCCTCACCTCCTTCACCTGCAGGTCGCCGCTCACCTTCACGCTCACCATGCCGCCGCCCGCCGACGCCTCCACGAGCTCGCTCTTGAGCTCCTCCTGCGCCTGCTCCATGTCCCGCTGCATCTGCTGGACCTGAGCCATCATCTGCTGCATGTTCGGCATCCGCTGCTGCCTCGGCTGCTTGGGCATCACGCGCCTTTCTCGTTGCTCGTCACTGCCTCGCCCTCGCCCATCTCCTCGCCCTCGCCCATCTCCTCGGCGTCGAACTCCTGCATGAAGCGCGCGACCCACTGCTCCTCCGAGGTGTCCGCCGGCGCGTCGTCCTGCGCCGGCTGGTCCTCGCGCAGCTCGTACGCCAGCCGCCAGCGCGAGCCCGTGACGGCCCGCAGGGCCTCGCCGACGACCGCCCGATCGGCCGGTCCCTCCGCTTGCTTCTTCAGAAACGACGAGCCAAAAGCCAGCGTCAGCTCCGCGCCCTCGACCGCAACCGGATGCGACGTCTCGATCGCGGCGCCCAGGCGAGCGTTCTCGCTGCGCACGAGGTCCACGACCGCCGGCCACAGCGAGCACACAGACTCCAGGTCGTGGGCCTGCGCGGGCGCTTGCGTCGGCTGCCGGTCGTCTGCCGGCTGAGGCGAGTCTGCCGGCTCGGCCTCGCGCGCCGGCGGGACACTGTCCGCCGGCTGGACCTCGTGCGCCGACTGGGCCTCGTGCGCCGGCTGGGCCTCGTGCGCCGGCTGGGCCTCGCGCGCCGGCTCGGGCGCGCGTGCCGGCGCCGGCGCGCCGCCCCGCTCCAGCCGCTCGATCCGCGCGAGCAGCGCCCGCAGCGAGCCGTCCGCCTCCGGCTTGGCCGCCTTGACCAGCGCCAGCTCCAGGCGCGTGCGGGCGTCGGCTCCCGCGCGCACCGCCTCCATCGCCTCACCTACAAGCTCCAGCAGGCGCACCACCGTCGCGTGCCCCACGCGCTCGGCCTGCGCGCTCAGCGCGGCGTCGGCCTCGGGCGTGAGCGCGAGCTCGCCGGGCAGCTCCCCGAGCACCTGCACGACCAGCAGCTCGCGCGCCCGCACCTCCAGGTCGGCCGCGAAGGAGCCCGCGTCGCGGCCCTGCTGCGCGCACTCCTCGAGCTTCAGCAGCGCCGCGCGCGCGTCGCCCGCCGCCACCGCGTCGACGGTCGCTTCAAGCAGGCTCGCGTCGGCCACGCCCAGCACCGCGAGCACGTCCTCGAGCGCGATCTGCTGGCCGCTGTAGGTGACCAGCTGCTCGAGCGTGCCCAGCGCGTCGCGGAAGCTGCCGGTCGCCGCGCGCGCCAGCGCCGCGACCGCCGCGGGCGGGATCTCGATCGCCTCCGCCGCCGCGGTGCGGCGCACGACGTCCGCGATCTGCTCGACCGTCGGGCGCTGGAAGTCGAAGCGGTGGCAGCGATCGACCACCGTCGCTGGCACCTTGCTCGCCTCGGTCGTCGCCAGCACGAACACCGTGTTCGGCGGCGGCTCCTCGAGCGTCTTCAGGAAGGCGTTCCACGCTGCCGTGGAGAGCATGTGCGCCTCGTCGAGGATGTACACCTTGCGCCTGCCGCTGACCGGCGCGTACGCGACGCTCTCGCGCAGCTCGCGAATGTCGTCCACCGAGTTGTTCGACGCGGCGTCCATCTCGATCACGTCCAGCGAGGTGGCGCGCGCGATCGACACGCACGAGTCGCACACCCCGCACGGCTCGACGGTGCCCGCGCCGTCCCCGCGCTCGCAGTTCAGGCACGCGGCCAGGATCTTCGCCATCGAGGTCTTGCCCGTCCCCCGCGAGCCCACGAACAGGTAGGCGTGGTGGACCTTGTCGCGCTGCACCGCGTTGCGCAGCGTGCGCACGACCGGCTCCTGGCCCACCACATCGGCGAACGTGCGCGGGCGGTGCCTGCGATACAGCGAAGGCTGCTGGTTGAGTGGCTGCTCGGGGCTCGACACCGCTGCAGCTGAGTCTACCCGCGGCGTGGAGCGCGCTCGACCGCCACCGCCAGCGGATAGCGTGCCGCGCGTGCCGGACTCCATCAGGCGCTGGTCCGCCCTGCCCGCTTGGGCCCCCGCGGGGGGTGCCGTCGCCGTCGGCGCCCTGCTGCTGCGGGCGATCACCGGCGTGGGCTTCGCCAACTACGACACGCTGTACGCGCTCGCGTGGGGCGGGCAGCTCTCGCGCGGGAGCACGCCGGCGTACGACGTCCCCATCGCGCCCACGCCCCACCCGCTGCTGGAGGCGCTCGGGCTGGTGCTCGCGCCGCTGGGGCCGCGCGGCGCCGAACGCGTGACGGTCGCCCTGGGCTTCCTCGCGCTGGCCGGCTGCGGCTGGGTGCTCTACCGGCTGGGCGCCCACTGGTTCAACCGCGCGGCCGGCGCGCTCGCGGCGCTGATCTTCCTCACGCGCGCGGAAGTGCTCAACTACGGCGTGCGCGCGTACGTGGACCTGCCGTACCTGCTGCTCGTGCTGTGCGCGCTGCTCGTCGAGTCGCGCCACCGCCGCGCCACGGGCGGGCCTGCCGGCGCGCCGGTGCTCGCGCTGCTCGCGCTCGCCGGGCTGCTGCGCCCGGAGGCGTGGGCGTTCTCGGGGCTGTACTGGCTGCACCTGATGGGGCTCACGCCCACCTGGGCCTGCCGCTGCGCGCGCGAGCGCACGCTGCGCGCGCGCCAGCCGGCGTTCGCGCCGCTGGGCACGCGGCGGGGAGTCGCGCGCACGACGCTGCTCGCCGCCGCCGCGCCGCTCGTGTGGGTGCTCAGCGACCTGGCCGTCACCGGCGACCCGCTGTGGTCGCTCACCAACACCCAGCACACCGCCGAAGCCCTCAGCCGCGTCACGGGCATCGCCAACGTGCCCGAGTACATCCCCCGGCGCATCGGCGAGATCCTGCGCCCGCCCGTGCTCGTGGCAGCGGCGCTCGGCGGCGTGCTGTCGTTGCTGTGGCTGCGCGCGCGGGCGCTGCCGCTGGCGCTCGCGGGCGTCACCGCGGTCGTCGTGTTCGCCGCCTTCGCCTCCGTCGGGCTGCCGATCAACACGCGCTACGCGTTCCTCACCTCGGCCATCCTGTGCGTCTTCGCCGGCGCCGGCGTCTGCGGCTGGGCGCAGCTTCCGCGCGCCGACCCGCGCAGGCGCTGGTGGATGGCCGGCGCGGCGGTCGTGTTGGCGGCGCTGCTCGCCTACGCGCCCTCGCAATTCAGCGCCGCCCACCGGCACATGGACGAACTCGCGCGTGAGAACCGGATCGAAGACGACCTGCTGGCGCTCGTGCGCACGGGCGCCGTCAACCTGCGCTGCGGCCCCGTCGGCGTGCCCAACCACGCGCCCGTGCCGCTGCTGGCCCTGTACCTGAAGACCAGCCCGCGCAACATCGTCAGCCTGCAAAGCGGCCACATCAAGGAAGGGGTGTACGTGGACCCCGCCAACAAGGAAGTCGAACAGGACTACGTGCTCGACGCGCACGATCCCGTGGAGCCCGTGTCGGTGCCGCCCGGCTTCAGCGAGTCGGCCACCAACCGCTCGTGGCTGATCTTCCAGCGCTGCGCCGGCTAAAACGAATTATTTTATTTATATATATAAAAAAATTTATGGACCGTGCACCCCTCGTCGAGACCCACGACGCCCGGCGCCGGTCGCCGCCTGCGACTCCGGTCCGGGAGCTCCCGCTGCGCCTGCCGGTGATCGCTTAAGGCTGCTTCCTTCCGGACCTGACCTGGTTCGCAAGCCGACACCGCGCGGGACCCGAACCATCGACGCCCCAGGCGGCGGAGCGACCGGGGCGGGCACCCCTCGGAGGGGAGTTCAGCCCCGCTAGAGCGGATTGCGGGTGCAGGGCACCGCTACCTCCCCGCCTAGCACGGTCCGTCGCTGATCGTAACGCACCACAGCCCCGCCCGGTTCCGCTAGGCTGCGCGACCGTGACCAACTTCAAGACCTTCACCTCCAGCTTCCGTCCGCGCACCGCCGGCTCGCGCGCGGTGCTCCTCGCGGCTGCGCTGCTCGCCGCGATCGCGATCGCCGGCTGCAGCTCGGGCGGCTCGAGCACGATCACCATCGGCAACGAGAACACCGCCGACAACGCGCTCATCAAGGCGGGCGAAAAAACCAGCACGAGCTCCACGTCCACATCGACTGCGGCGGTCAAAACGCCGACCAGCGGCCCGCTGTCCAAAGAACCGAAGGTCACCGTGCCCACCGGCCCGGCGCCCACGAAGCTCGAAACCAAGGAACTGATCGCCGGCACCGGCGCGGAAGCGAAGTCCGGCGACAAAGTCACCGTCAACTACCTGGGCGTCCTGTACAAGACCGGCAAGGAGTTCAACGCCTCCTGGGAAACCAAAGAACCGTTCAGCTTCACGCTCGGCGTGGGCCAGGTCATCAAGGGCTGGGACAAAGGCGTCGTGGGGATGAAGGTCGGCGGGCGGCGTGAGCTGATCATCCCCGCCGAACTCGCCTACGGCAAGACCGGCTCGCCACCGAAGATCCCGGCAAACGAAGCGCTGGTGTTCGTGGTCGACCTGCTCGCCGTGTAGGCGAGCCGACGGCCATCGCGCGCGCGCGGACACGGCGGAGCGCTCGCAGGCGTACGCGGCGGAGCGCTGGCAGGCGTATGCGGCGGAGCGCTCGCAAGCGCACGCTCGCTCGCCGCGCGGCGCTGGTCGCGCTCGCCGCCAGCGCGCTGGCGCTCGCCGGCTGCAGCTCCGGCAGCCGCCCGACCGCGCGCTCGCTGGCGCTCCAGCGCGCCGACCTGATCGACGTGTACCGCACGCTCACCGGCATCGAGCCGGCCGTGCGCAGCGAGGTGGCGGCCACCAAGCGCGCGTGGCCGGACGTCGTCGACGGGCTGCCGGCGCACGTCAGCGCGCGCGCGCGCAGCGCGATCACGGCCGCCGCCGAGCGCGCGCGCGCGTTCGCGCTGCCGGCGCTGTTCAGCGAACGCGCGTCCGCCGCGCTCACCGGGCCGGCGTCGGGCCTGGCCGGCGAAGTGCGCTCCTTCGCGCAGCTCGCCACGCGCGGCTGGAAGCTGATCGTCGCGGCCATCGAACAGATCGAACACGGCTCGCCGCCCGCCGCGCGCTTCGCGCGCGCGAACGTCGCGCTGTACATAGAGTGCGTGTACGACGCCCACTTCACGCTGGCGCAGATCGGCAAGCAGATGCGCAAAGGCTGGGAGAAGCTCGAAGGCGCGCCCGCGTTCGGCAGCTCGCTGACGCTCGCGCAGATCAACCAGCTCGCCGACGTCTACTCGGAGCCGGACTTTCGCCTGTACCCGCACACGGGCGTCAAGCTCGGGTCGTGAGGGCGCGTGTCGTGAGCGTTCGGGTCGTGAGCGTTCGGGTCGTGAGCGCGCGCGGGCGGAGGCCCGTGGGCATAGGATCGGGCGGACGATGAGCAGCGTCCGCGAAGCCACCATCGAGCTCCTGCGCGCGCACGGGATGAACACGATCTTCGGCAACCCCGGCTCCACGGAGCTGCCGATGCTGCAGGACTTCCCGCAGGACTTCACGTACGTGCTCGGCCTGCAGGAGCTGGTTGTGGTGGGGATGGCCGACGGCTTCGCGCAGGCGTCGGGGCGCACCGCGCACGTCAACCTGCACACCGCGCCGGGGGTGGGCAACGCGGTGGGCGGCCTGTTCAACGCCCAGGCGAACAAGTCCCCGCTGCTCGTCACCGCCGGCCAGCAGGTGCGCGCGCAGATCACCATGGAGGCCAACTTGACGAACCGCGACGCCACGATCGGCCCGCAGCCGTACGTCAAGTGGAGCCACGAGCCGCCGCGCGCGCAGGACGTGCCGCTGGCGATCGCGCGTGCGATCCACCACGCCTCCCAGCCGCCCAAGGGCCCGGCGTTCGTGTCCATCCCGATGGACGACTGGGAGGCGCCGGCGGACGAGGACATCGCGCGCAACGCGCTCGCGCGCACGGTCAACGCCCGCGCGGTGCCCGACCCGCAGGCGCTCGAGCGCCTCGCGCGAGCGATCGAGCGGGCCGGCAACCCGGTGCTCGTGGCCGGCCCCGACATCGACGCCGGCGGCGGCTGGGACGCGGCGGTGGCGCTCGCGGAGAAGCAGCGGCTGCCGGTGTGGGCGACGCCGGCGCCCGGCGGCGGGCGCATCGGCTTCCCCGAGGCGCACGCCAACTTCCTGGGCGTGCTGCCGCCCGCCATCGACGCGGTCTCGCAGACGCTCGACGGCCACGACCTCGTGCTGGTGGCCGGCTCCAGCGTGTTCCCCTACTACCCCTACCTCCCAGGCCCGCTGCTGCCGGCGGGCGCGCGGCTGGTACAGCTGACAAGCGATCCCGCCGAGGCCGCGCGTGCGCCGATGGGCGAGGCGATCGTCGGCGACGTCGCGGCTGCGCTCGCGCAGCTGGTGGCGCTCGTCGGCGACAGCGCCCGCGAACAGCCACCCGCGCGCCCGCAGCCGCCGCCGGTCAGCGACCCAACCGACGGCGAGCCACTCAGCGGCTCCGCCGCCATGGCCGCGCTCGCCGCCGCCTGGCCGCAGGAGGCGATCGCGGTGCTCGAGGCGCCCTCCAGCACGCTCGCGCTGCGCAACCGGCTGCGCCTGTCGCAGCCCGGCAGCTACTACTTCAGCTCCAGCGGCGGGCTCGGCTTCGGGATCGCCGCCGCCGTCGGCGTGCAGCTCGCCCAGCCGCAGCGTCCCGTCGTGTGCGTGCTCGGCGAGGGCTCCGCGCAGTACGGCATCACCGCCCTGTGGAGCGCCGCCACCTACAAGGTGCCCGTCACCTTCCTCGTGCTGCGCAACCAGGAGTACATGATCCTCAAGTGGTTCGCCGCGCTCGAGCAGGTGGCCGGCGCGCCGGGGCTCGACCTGCAGGGGCTGGACGTGGCCGCCGTCGCCGGCGCCTACGGAGTGCCTGCGCGCGAGGTCACGGGGCGCGAGGAGCTCGTCGAGGCATTGCGCGAGGCGATCGCCGTGCAGGACGGACCGCGGCTCGTGCAGGTGCCGGTCGCGTCGGGGATGTGGCTGGAGTGAGCGACACCCGGCCACGCTGTGCGCCTTCCTTGGCAGTCTTCCGAACGGGTCCAGCTGCCGGTCCTTCGCCGGCTGTCGAACCCTGAGCGGCATGATTTAGCCGTACGTCCATAGACCGGGCCATCCGCAGGCGGCGATCATCGATGGGTTTCGTAGACACACGGGGAGTCCGTCGGTGCCTGTTGGCCGGCAGAAAAAGGGAAGGCGTAGCTGTGAAGCGCAGGTGGCTTTCGTCAATCGCCGGGCCGTCGCTGGTGCTGCTGGCGGCGTTGAGCTCGTCCTCGGCCGCGTCCGAACAGCCGCCCACTGCGGCAACCAAGGCGTGTTCTGCAATCTCCGAAGGCGCAAGCGGCAATGCCATCGAAGCGTGCGCGCAGGGCTACAAGGACTCGGGCGCTCACAGCGCGCTGGCAGCGAGCTGCGCGTTTGGCGTAGGGGTGATCACCGCCGTGGAGAACGAGCACGACTGCAAGACCGGCTTCATCCTCGCCGGCGGGGGGACCCTGGCCTCGCCATCGCCCAATCCCCAGGCCGCCTCCACGTGCGCCGCCATCACGAGGGGGGCGACCGACGGCTCACCTGCAGCCTGCGAACAGGGCTATGAGGACGCGCTCGCCGGCGACACGCAGGATGCGAGCTGTGACCACGTGGGTGAGGGCGCAATCACCGCCGTCGAGTACGCGATCGCCTGCGAAGACGGCTGGTTCATGGCCAAGGACGAGCCGGCCTGCATTCCTGGATCGGATCCGGAAAACGGACAGCCGGGAACGACGATCGCGGCTGACGCCGCGGCCGACAAGGCCTGCTCCGCCGCCTAGCTCGGCGACTTCGCTCACGCCCGTTCGTGATCCCGGTCGAGCTCCACGAGGCGAGCGGCGACGTCGCGCTCGCGGGCTAGAATCCGCACCTGTGAACCGTGCCGCAGAGGCGACCGACACGGAGCAGCAAGGGCCACGGCCGCCGGATAGTGGAAGGACTGGCCGGGGACTGGCGGGCAGGTTGATCGACTGGGGATCGCAGATGCACGTGTACGACGATGGGCGGTATCGACGCGGGCGCTATGACCGCGGCGCCGACGTGAACGCGCGATGGTTCGCCGAGGTAGCCGAGGTAGCCGAGGTACAGGACGCCTTGGAGCGCTTCCAGCCAGCGGGGCGCGTGCTGGAGCTGGCGTGCGGCACGGGCCTGTGGACCCGTCGGCTGATTGAGCACGCGGACGCCGTGACCGCTGTAGACGCCTCACCAGAGGTGATCGAGCTGGCCCGCGCCGCCGTGGATGATCGAAACGTGAGCTACGTGCGCGCAGACCTCTTTGCGTGGGAGCCACACGAGAGCTACGACGTGTGCTTCTTCGGCTTCTGGCTCTCGCATGTACCGCGGGCACGGTGGAGGCCCTTTTGGGCGAAAGTTGAGCGGTGCCTACGCCCGGAGGGGAGGGTTTTCTTCGTCGACAACCTCCCGAGCAACCTGGCCTACGCCGTGGGTGGGCAGTTGCCTGCCGAGGGGGAGGAGACAGTGACCCGGCGGCTTGCCGATGGCCGCGAGTTTCGCATCGTCAAGCGCTTCTACGAGCCCCACGCGCTGACGCGGCAGCTCGCAGACCTCGGATGGGCCGCGCACGTGCGGGCAACACCGGAGTTCTTCATCTATGGCCAAGCCACTACCACCCGCGAGCGCGTGGCGATGGATGGCCGGTGAGACACCGGACCCGGAGCAGCCTCACCGACGCCTCCCGGTCCCCGGCGGCTGTGCGCCGGATGACAGGCACGGCAGGCGTTGCCGTCGCAGTTCTGTTCGCTGCCGGCAATGCGTTGTGGGCGTTGGAACAGCCCGAGGCGGACGCCTCAGCGCGACAGATCACGGCCTTCTACACCCAAACGTCGGGGAGGGTCATAGCGGGGGCGAGCGTGAGTCTTGTCGCAGGTGCGCTGTTTGTGCTGTTCGCCGCGGGGCTGCGAGGGATTCTTGACGAGGTTGAGGGCGACGGGGTGCTTGGCATGACAGCCTTCGGTGGAGGGCTGCTCGTGGTCGCAACCGGACTCGCAGCCGAGACGATCAACATGGCAGGTGCGCTGTTGGCGGAGCACGGCCATCTGTCGGCCGAACTCGGCAGGGCGTTGTTTGAGATTTCCTACGTTCTCGGTTACAACGCTGCTGGCGTAGGGGTGGGAGTCTTGATATTGGCCGTCGCTGTCGCCGCGTTGCGCGGAGGATCACTTCTTCCTCGCTGGCTCGCGCTCGTTCTGCTCCTCATCGGGCTTGCGTTTCTCACGCCGCTGTCCCGGTTCTTGCTCGCGCCTTCGCTCCTGCTACTGCTCGTAGCGTCAGCCCAGCTACTGAGGGGCTCGTTCGACTCACATCGGCAGGCCGCTTGAGCGAGGTACTGACGCATGGCTGATGAGCAGGCGTTCTCGCATGTCACTGACGATCGGCGCGTGCTGTGCTTCGGGGACTCGCATGTCGCTGGCGTCGGTGACCCGGCTGGCATGGGCTGGGTGGGCCGCGTCGTGGCCGCCTCGTTCCAGCAGGGCCTTCCGCTGACGGCGTACAACCTCGGCGTCAGAGGAGAGACTTCCAAGCAGGTCGCCGCGCGCTTTCGTGCAGAGACTCTGCCACGGCTCGCGTCGGGGAGCGAGGGGAGGGTCGTGCTCTCGTTCGGCGCCAACGATACAACTATCGAGAACGGCCACATCCGTGTCGAGCCCGAGCGCTCTTGCGCAGTGCTCGCCGCGATCCTGCGAGAAGCAGCGACGCTCGGGCTGCCCGTGTTCGTGGTCGGACCGGCTCCGGTTGACGATCCCGAACAGAACGAGCGCATCCGCAGCCTGTCGGCTGCCTTCGCTGAGGTGTGCCGCCCAGTGGGCGTGCCGTTCGTGGGTGTGGCCGAGCCGCTGCTTGCTTCGCGGGTGTGGATGGAGGAGGTCGCGGCGGGCGACGGCGCCCATCCGGCCGCCGACGGGTACGAAATTTTGGCGGCTCATGTGCTCGCTGGCGGGTGGGCTGACTGGCTGCGCAGAGCATAGGGGTCGCGTTGACTGTGGCTGCGGCGCTTGTTCGACTGCGATGGAGTGCTCGTCGATAGCGAGGTCATCTCCAACCGGGTGCTCGCGGCGATGCTCACCGAGCAAGGTCTGCCGACGAGGCTGACGCAGGCACGCCGCGAATACCAAGGACTGCTGGCGGATGTGCTCGGGCGCGCGGAGGCGCAGCTCGGCCCTCTGCCGTCGGGCTGGCTGGCGCGCTATGAGGCCGAGCGCGCGGACGCTTTCCACCGGGAACTGCGCCCCGTCACTGGGGCGGCCGAGACGGTCGAATCGGTGCTTGCCGACGGCATCGGGACTGACGTTATGCGGCCGGCTGTTCAGCGCGGGTCAGACGGCGAGTAAGGCGTTCGGCGAAGCCGCGCAAGGGCTATAGGGTGGCGTGGTGGCCTCAACGCTTGAATCGCCGCGTGTCCTCGGTGTCCTTGACCGGCTGTTTGCCCAGGTCGAGTCGCAGGACCCGCCGGCCAAGCAGCGTGTGCGCGACCGCGAGATCGAGCTTGGCGGGCGTCTCTCCCAGGCGCAGAGGTATGAACTGTATGGCGAGGCGCCGCTGGCGATCACCAGGGAGGTCGGCGAGCTGCTGTACGTGCTCACGGTCAGCCGTCGCGCCCGCAGCATCGTGGAGTTCGGGTGCTCGCTCGGGCTGTCAACGATCTTTCTCGCAGCCGGCCTGCGCGACATCGACGGCGCCGGGTCGCTCGTCACGACGGAGCTGCTGTCCGGCAAGGCAAACACCGCGCGCGAGAACCTGACCGATGCGGGCCTGGGCGATCTTGTCGAGCTGCGCGTCGGTGACGCTCTGCACACGCTCGCAGACCTCGCGGAGCCTGTCGATTTGCTGTTCCTGGACGGACGTAACGACCTCTACCTGCCGGTCCTTCGTCTCCTGGAGCCGCAGCTGGCCCCCAACGCGCTGGTGGCCGCCGACCTCAACGCCGAGGACCCCGACCTGCTCCCCTACCTGGAGCACGTTCGTGAACGCGCCCACGGCTACTTCTCGGTCAACCTGCCGCTCGACGCGGGCGTCGAGGTTTCAGTGCGCGTCGCATAAAGCGTTCAACAACGGGGCTCGGCAGCAGACCGGGGGGTCGCTCCGAGTGTGTGTAGGGTTCTCGCGGCGATGGCAGTCGAGGTCAGGCCCGTGCGCAGCCAGCGTGAACTCCGGGCATTTATGAAGCTGCCTTGGCGGCTGTACAGCGGGCAGCCCAATTGGGTCCCTCCGCTTTTGATGGATGTCAGAAAGCGCCTCGACCGCAAGCGCAACCCGTTCTTCGAGCACGCCGAGGCGGAATGCTTCTTGGCCTGGCGCGACGGGCGGCCGGTGGGCCGCGTGAGCGCACACATCGACCGGAACTTCAACGAGTTCCAGAAAAACGCCTGGGGCCTATGGGGGTGGTTCGAGTGTGAGGACGATCCGGAGGCCGCGCGGGCGCTGCTCGACGCCACCGCCGGCTGGCTTGGCGAGCGTGGCCGGGACCGCATGGTCGGCCCGATGGACTTCACGACCAACGACGAAATCGGCCTGCTCATCGAGGGCCACGAGCGTCCCCCTGTGATCCTCTGCCAATGGCACCACCCCTACTACCAGCGGCTGATCGAGCACGACGCTGGGATGGGCAAGGCGATGGACGTGTTCATGTGGAGCCTGCACATCACCGGCCGCGAGAAAGTCCATCCCGCGATCTGGCAGGCCGCCGAACAGCTTGAGTCAGAGCACGGGATCGTGTGTAGGCCCTTCCGCGAGAAGGACCTGCAAGCCGAGGTCTCGCGGTTCGTGAAGCTCTACAACACGGTGCTGGAACGCAACTGGGGGTTCGTGCCACTGACTGAGGAGGAGGTCTACCACTACGCCAAAGACCTCAAGCCAATCCTCGACGAGAACTGGGCGATGTTCGCCGAACGCAAGGACACCGGCGAGATTGTCGGCGGTGCGCTCACGCTGCTCGACTACAATCAGGTGCTCGCCAAGCTCAACGGCCGCCTGCTGCCGCTCGGCTGGATCAGGGCGCTGCGCGAGCGCCGCCGGATCGACGCTATCCGCGTGATCGTGCTCGGCGTAATACCCGCTTACCGCCACACGGGCGTCGCGGCAAAGCTGTACCAAATGCACTTTGACGCAGCCGAACGCACAGCGCAGAAGGGCGGGGAGATGGGCTGGACGCTTGAGGTCAACGAGCCGATGAACCGAGCCCTGGAAGGCATGGGCGCCGAGATCAAGCGCCGTTACCGCGTCTACGCACGCGCGCTGTAGTCACACCCCGTTCGACACATCTACCGCGTCGAACAGCGCGATCGTGAACTCGCTCAACGGGATCGCGCCAAGCTCGCGTGGTGTGAACCAGCCCACGTCGCTCGTCTCCTCGCCCCATTCTGGCCGGTCAGCTATCAACGGCCCGGCCGCTGTTGGCGTAGATGAACTGGCGCTTGGCCTCGGTGTACGCCTCGCGGTCGTGGGCGAAGCGGCCGGCGAGGGCGCGCTTGAGCGCGGCGTATTCACGCGCGAGCACGGGGTCTGCGCGCAGGCGGTCGCGGAAGCGCAGACGACGGTCAAGCTCGCGCCGCTCATCGACCAGGTGCAGGTGGTGGGTGCGCTGCGAGGCCGACGGGTAGCACAGCCAGCGCCGGTGCGAGAGCGTCGTGTTGTACGCCGGAGGGAACTGGTAGCCGGCGTGCTCGACCAACGCGGCGATCGGCGCGTCGATGTCGGGCACGAGCGCGATCATGTCGATGACGGGCTTGGCGGCCAGGCCGGGCACGGCGGTCGAGCCGAAGTGGTGGATATCAGCGCCGCCGAGCAGGGGCGCGAGGCGCCTGCGCTCGGCCTCAAACGACGCCGGCCACGCGGGGTCGTAGTCGATGATCTGCACCGTCGCGTTCGCTTCGCCGCTGCGTTCCAGGTCTGCCGCGGCGGCTGCTCGGCGGTCAGTGAGTGCCATGCTCGTCTCCTACGGCGGCGAGCCGCGCCCGGACCTCGCCCGCGTAGGAGAGGAGCGCGGGGTCGTGAACCTCGTTGCGGTCGTGGTAGGAGAAGTAGCGCGGCGCCATACGGGAGCAGCCATGCCGCGCGGTCTTCTGCTCAAACTCCTCGCGCGAGCGGACGGCGTAGTGGTGGAGCCGGATTCGCTCGACCGATACGCGCTTGACCGAGGAGTGGCGCACCGCATACGGGTCCGTCTCGACCAGCGGCAACCGCACGAGGCCGCGCCGCATCCGGCGTGTCCACGCGCGACGCTCGATCACCCGTACCGGCTCGTGGGCCTCCGTGACCACGAGCGCACCGTCTACGTACTCGAAGAAATGCGGGCCGACCGGCCGCACCGCGCGCTGCGGGTCAACGATGCTCTTGACGCGACGGTTGCGCACCCAGCCAGTCCTCGCACGTCTGACGAAACGCTCGATCACGAGACCCTCGCTTGTTGTGGTCTGCCCGGACGATCCGTAGACCTGCCAGTTGACGACGACGCCGGGGTGCTGCTCATAGTCCCTGAGCACGTCTGGCAGCGGCGCGTGGCCGGGCGTCCACAGGAACTCGTCCACGTCGATGAACGCCAGCCAGCGCGTGCGTCCGCGGGCTCGGCCCAGCGCGTCCGCGTAGGCCCAGCCCTGGCCGCCCGCTGCCAACGGGATCGAGCACTCCGCAACCGACACCACGCCCTTGCGCACCCACGGCTCCACGACCTCCCGGCCGGCGTCACCGCTGCCGTTGTCGTAGAGAAAGAAGCGCTCGACACCCACGAGCCGATGAAACTCGATCCACTCAGGCAGATGCGGCGCCTCGTCCTTGAAGATCGCGCAAATCGAAAGGTACGCCGACATCGCGCGTCAACACGATACCCGTCAATCCCGGCCGCTCCGCGGAACGTCGCGTCGTCCACGATTGACGTTCAGCTGCGGGTGAGGCAGTACCAGTTGCGGGGGACGTTGCGCAGCGGGCCGGCCGGGGCGGGGGCACTGTCGGCCTGCACGGATTCAAGCCGCCAGCCCTCGAAGCGTCGTCCGATCGCTGGCTCGTCCGTGCCGGACGGCCCGACCGGCACACGGTTGCGGGCGAAGGCCATCATCAGCAGCGTGGCGCCAGGCGCTGCCTGCTGGGTGACGGCGGTGACGTAGGCGGCACGCTCCCGGCTGTTCAGGCCGTGGTAGCAGCCACGGTCGAAGACGAGCGTGAAGCGGGCAGGTGCGAGCCCCAGGTCTTTGAGCTGCGTCACGTCGGCCTTGATCCACTCGATGTCCACACCCGCCGCGGCGGCGCGCTCGCGGGCTCGTCGAAGCGGCTGCTCGATCACGTCGATTGCGCTGACCTGCCAGCCGTGCGACGCGAGATACACCGCCTGCGTGCCCGTGCCGCAGCCGATGTCCAGCGCCGAGCCGGCGGGCAGCGCGTTCTCGCCGTCCACGAGCGCGGTGAGCTCGGGCGGGACTTCGCCGGTGTCCCACGGGACGAACCCGACCCGATACATCAAGCGGTAGGCGAGCGACATCGGGGCAAGCGTAAACGGCCGGCGAGCGTCCACGACGCCGAGCGCCGGTAGCGGGGTGGCGCCGCGCGCGCTGGCGGCCTTCCCACCGTCCGCTACAGGTTGCGCACGCGGCGGCCTATCTGGCGGTCCCGCGGGTAGCCCGCGGACTCCCAGAACGCTGAGGCGACCTCGTCCTCGTACCCGACCAGGGCCGTGATGCGGTGAGCGCCCTGCCGGCGAAGGTGCTCCTCGCCAGCGCGCACGAGCGCCACGCCGACGCCGCGGCGGCGGTGCTCGCGGCACACTGCGAGCCGGTACATGTTCCCCCGCCATCCGTCCCACGCGGCGATCAACGCGCCCACGAGCGCGCCGCCGGCGTCGGCGATCAGCAGGCTCCCCGGCGTCTCGGCAAGCAGCCGATGGACGTGCTCGATCCTGTCAGGGGAGGTTGCGTGTGTGCTGCGAGCCCCCTGCCACAGGTCGAGAATCGCCGGCGCCTCGGCGGGCCGAGCGGCGCGTATCGTGTACTCCTGCTCGCTCAAGCGGACACCGTACCCGATGGCCCTGTGGCTGGCGGCGGCGGCGCCCTCCCGATCGTAGGCGGTCTACGCTCCGTCAGGCCACCCGGCACCAAGACGTTTCCATAGCGTTTCCATCGCCTCGCCGACCGGCACCGTGGACCTGCCTCAGAGCCCGTAGAATCGGTCGCTCAGGGCGCGTAGCTCAGTGGGAGAGCGCTCGCTTCACACGCGAGAGGTCGCAGGTTCGAAACCCGCCGCGCCCATGGAAAGAAGTCCCTGCAAATGTGCATATTCCTCGGGGGGCTCGTAAGCGCTCGGGAGGCTGAGCGCGCCCTCACCCGCGTTATTACCCGCAAAACCCCTGCGGTCAGGGGGGGACCGCAGGCGCCCGTGACGACAAGTTGGCGGTTGTGGAGTCCCGCCAGCACCACTTCGACTCGCTGCTCGACGAGGCCGACGCGGCCGATCTGCGCGCAGCTGAGCTGCTCACTGCCGCGGAGGCAGCCGTCTTGCTCCGGGTCGCGCGCAAGTTCATCTACGCGCACGCGCCGGCGCTCGGTGGCTGGCGCCTGCTGGGCGACCGTGGGCCATGGCGCTTCTCCCGGCGCGAGCTGCTTGCGCGCCGGGCAAACGCGGCGGCGCCCTCGCCCCGCCCGCTCCGCAGCGCTCGCGGCGCGCCGGCCCGCACGCCGGCCGGCGCGCCGGTGCTTGCCGCCGAGCCCCGCCGCGAGCGCGTTGCGCCCGCGCGCGGATGGGCTGAGAGGGTGAAATGAGATGGCACGACCACGACGCGCAAAGCTCAAAGCCGAGCGCCTCAGCGACGGCAGCACGGCGTTCTCGGCCGATGTCACGGTCGCCGTGGGCGAGCGGCGCCACATCACCCTCGGCTACAGCCGTGAGGGCATGGACCGCGCCGCGGCGCTCGCAAAGCTCCGCGAGCAAGAGGCGATGATCGCCCTCGGCCGGTGGGTGGACCCCCGCCCGCTACAGCCGAGCGGCGCCCAGCTCACCTTCCAGCAGTACGCGAGCGACTGGTTTGCGGCCAAGAGCCGGGAGGTCTCCGAGCGCAGGCGCGCGGACCTGCGCTGGCGGCTGACCAAGCACCTGATCCCGTTCTTTGGCCCGCATCTGCTGTGCGATATCGACAGGAAGCTCGTCAAGGACTTTCGCAACTTCAAGCTCGCAGAGCGCGACGAGCTCGCGCGGCGAATCGCGGCCGGCGAGCGGCCGCTGGATGAGCGCCGCCAGCCGCTGCGAGCGCTGAACAACACCTCCATCAACAAGCTGCTGGCGACGGCGAGCGCGATCTTCAACGAGGCCGTCGAAGAGGACGAGCTGCGTGCGGATAACCCGGTCGGCAAGAAGCGCCTCAAGCAGGCCCGCCCGAAACGCACCTGGCTGATGCCCGACCAACTGCTCGACCTGATCGAAGCGGCCGAGCGCGTCGATCAGCGCCATCAGCCTGAGACACGTGAGCGCGCTCGTGAAGTGCAGGCGCTGATCGCCGACGGGCACACGCTCGCGCAGGCAGCCAGGGCGCTCGGTCGGGCGTGCTCGACGACCAAACGCCTGGCCGCGATCGACCTCTCCCGGCGCGAGCCGAGCCCGCGGCGCGCGATCATCGCGACGCTCGCTCTCGCCGGCCCCCGCGTATCGGAGTGCTGCGCGCTCGACCTCGCCGACACAGACCTCGCCAACCGCCGACTCGCGATCGCCGGCACCAAGACGCCCGCCGCCGAGCGCAAGGTGTGGATCGTCGACTTCCTGCACGAGGAGCTCCTGCGCCACAAGCACGAGACGGGACTGGCCGACCCCTACGCACCGCTGTACCCGACGGGCACGGGCGCGCGACGGACGAAGGACAACATCCGCCAGCGCGTGCTGCCGGCCGTCGTCCGTGAGGCAAACCGCGTGCGCGTCAGACGCGGCGCGCCGCCGATCTCCGAGCAGATCACGCCGCACACGCTCAGGCGCACGTTCATCTCGCTGCAACTGGCCTACGGACGGGACGTGCCATTCGTCCAGCGCCAGGCCGGCCACGAGGACCCGCGCACCACGCTCGGCATCTACACCGAAGTCATCGACACCGACTTCGCCCCTACCGCTGAGCTCCTCGAGCTGCTGATGGCCTACAGCGGGGAGGGCGAGCGCTCGGCGCAGCGGCGCGCACGCACTCGCCGGCCAGGCAAGCCGGAAATCGACCGCAAGCCGCTCACTGGCGTGAGATCGCCGAGCACCGGGGCTCTACACGCGGGCCTCGGAGGGGAAGGATGAGCTCGGGCGCCGTGAACTTGGCGGGGTCCACGACACTCGCCGCCGAGCAGACCGTTCCCTGTCGTTAGGTCCCCGCCCGATGTCGTTTGGCCCCCGCTCGATGTCGTTTGGGCCTTGCCCGATCGCGCCGAGTTGTCGTTTGGGGTCCGTTTCATCGCATATCAGCAGACGCCGCCAGCGCGCAGTCGCCGACGCTGAGTAAACGACAGGTGCCGGCCGTGTCGGACGCCGTGTGATCAGATCGTCAGCGCGTCGGCGGCGTCGCGGACGATCGTGAGCGCAGAGCTCGACGGGCCCCATACCGCGACGGCGATCCGCGCTCCGCTGTTGGAGGTGGCTTTGTTGATCGCCTGTGCGCGTGCCGGTGTCGTGGTAACGATGATCACGAGCGGCGCTACGTCGCTCACAGCGCTTCGGGGAACCTCGGTCGCGTAGCGCTTTGCCTTATCGCGCAATTGACCGACGGGCTCGGTAGCCCGGTCCAGCTCGAGCAGGATATGCACCGGTAGCCGATCTGGGAGGTTTAGGACCCCGTAGCCGTCAGGGATGACCTTGCCGTTGAAGAGGTGCTGGGTCGTGCGCTCGCCATACCACTCGGTTAGAAACCCGCCAGCCGTGGCGATCTCCTCGGCCAAGCGGGCGAAGAACTCATTGATCTCGATGTGATGGCGGAGCTTCGGCGAGTCCGCCAGCGCCAGTGCAGTCCCTTGATGCCACTTGAGCTCGTTGCGCTTGATCCCGGTATGCTCGGCCACGATGTGGGTGCCCGCCGCATCGAGTATCCAATGCCACGGGGTGCTGCCTTCGCCGCGCCTCCACGGCGGCCGGAAGTGGTCGAGGACCCGCAGCGTGTAGAGCTTGTCCAATCGCGCGCGTGCGGCTCTGACACCGGAGAAATGCAGCCGCTGTAGCTGCGTTGTCGTGAGCACGTAGTGCTCGTAGCAGTCCAACGCTATCTGTCGGTCGCGTTCGGTCAGTCGTGACGCGAGTTCAACGAGGAGCGCCTTCGTGACTCTAGTTGGCCGAGCGCGCGGCTCCTCGGGTTCGTTCATGTGAACACCCATGTGTCCTTGTTCTTGCCAACCTGGAGCTTTGGGTACCCCCAAAAGAGCCGGTCGTGTCGGACGCCGTGCGATCAGATCGTCGGCGCGTCGGCGGCGCCGCTGACGATCGTAAGCGCAGAGCTCGACGGCCGTACCGCGACAGCGATCTGCGCTCCGTGACGCGAACTCAACCAGGGGCGCCTTCGTGATCGTGGCGGGCCGAGCGCGCGTGTCCTGGGCTTCCTTCATGTGACACCCCCAGGTGTCGGCGCCACATGATGTCTCGATTTGCAGGTCTTTTTCCCCGCATGGGTACTCCGCTTTAGCTGGAGGGCAGATCAGAGGACAGATCGGCGGACAGATCGGAACGCCTCGATCGCTTCCTCGACGTGCTCGACCTCTCGTCGGTCGTCGCGAGTCATCGCTGTCGTGCTCGCGCGCTCGCCTCCAAGCCCGGTTGGAGACGGGCGATGCCCTCGATCAGCTCTCGGTCGCTCTGCTCAGGCGACGCTCGCGTAGTCTCGCCGACAGATCGCTGTCGATCTCAACCGTGGTCGTGGCCATACACGCTCAAGGCGACCAGCGGCCATGAGGTACGTCGCTCGACAACGATCCATGCGAGCCGCTTCCCGCCCGGTGCGCGGGCGCTGCGCGAAGCCGAGGGCCGCGGTTAATAGTCGATGCGGCTGATGGTTTGGGGATCTGCGTTGTACGTCCAGACGTGCGAGCCTTCCGCGGCGATCATGATGGGGTCTTCGCCGACCGCGATCCTTGCGACGACGACTCGGCGCTGGGGGTCGAACTGCACGACGTCATTGTCGCCGCCCATCGCGACCCAAAGATATCCGCCGGCGCTCGCGATGTCTGAGGGGAAGTTGCCAAGGTAGACCGCGGGGCCCACGGGTCGCAGTGACGTCGGAGACGTGGGCGTGATCGTGCCGGCTTCGGCGTTCGTGATCCACAAGGTGCCGCCGGACACTACCGCCGAGGGGTTGCTGCCAATCTCGAAGTTCTGGTAGGTGAACGAGCCGTCTTGGTCGACGCGGGCGATACCCTGAGCGCGGTTGCACTGGTTGTAGTAGACGTAGACGGCGCCTTCACCGGGTGTCATACCGCCTGGGCACGCGGGGAGCGAGCCGACTTTGCCGACAATGTCCCCGGATTCTCCGCTGACCATGGTCACGCTGCTCGTGCCATTGCCGATGTTCGAGCCGGTCGTCGCACCGAAGTCGAGGTCCCAGATCATGCCACTGGCGGCGGCGAGTCCACCATCGATGTTGACGCTAACGTCGACCGGGCTCTGCGCGGATTCGGTGGTGGGGTCGATGCGTTGGATGTTCGGCATCGAGCTGACCCAGACGCCGGAAGGAGCGGTGACGATGTGACGCGCGTACGAGAGGACGCTGATGGGTCGGCCGCGCTGGGAGTCGTTGGTCGCTTCGTAGCGGTCGACGACGGCGTGTTCGCCCCCAGCAACCACCCAGAGTGATCCAAAGCCGGCACCGATGCCGAGAGCTTCATGGGGCGCCTTGAATGTCGCGTTCGCGCCGCGCGTCGCCTTCGGCGGCGCGAAAGTCGTGGACGTCGCCGACGACGATGAGGAGGGTGAGGATGAGGAGTGGAGGGCGTATCCGGCTGCGAGGCCTACTGCGAGGGCGACGACCGCCAACCCGATTAGCGGGCTCCGCGATGACCTCGCGGCGGGCTCAGGAACGGGTGGCGGTGGCTTGCCGTCGCCAAGGCCGCCTGGCGCGACTTGAGGCGCGACCCACGTGCCCAATGGTGACGGAGCGATGGGGGGTGCCGTGGCGCGTGTGACCCTTGCGACGAGCGGCTGCGACGCCGGCGCTTGCGCCGGGTGTGGCAGAGTCTCAGCGCCGAGCGGCGAATGTGTCTGGGGGCCGCTTGCGCAGCCCGTGATCGCGCACCCCTGGTTGTCGGCCCAACACTCTTCGTGATGAGGCGAACTGCACGTTGGGCAAACCGCGGCCTCTGTGTCCTCCTTGATCGGGAAGCGACAGTACGGACAGGTCCGGCCCGCTATCTCGGGGGTGGCCCTCATCGCACTGTCAGCACGGCGCGTAGTTGACGGTGATGCCGCGGAGCAGACGGAGGTGCCCGTGATCCTCAACGTAGACGCTGACTTTTGAGTAGTACGCCTGTCCGCTGCATACGCGTATCTGGGAGAGATGCGCGCTGCCGTTGGCTTCGTGCGACGGCGCAGCGCCGCACGCGGGCGTGCAGCCGTGCCACTCGATCTTGCCGTTGCCAATGGCAATGGGGCCGCCCCATGTTCGCCAGTGCATGTGGAACGCCTCGAGTGTGCCGTCGACGCTCAGCCACAGGGTCGCCGGGCGCACGTGCGCCCCGCTGGTCGCGCCTTGGAAGAGAACCGTCCTGGCGAACGCTGGCACGGTCAGCGCCAGGCTCAGAACTACGGCGACGATGACGACTCGTTTCACCGCAGAGTCGTCTCTAGACGGAACCCTGCGCCTGGTGGATCAGCACGAGTGCCGTTCGAGCCCATCGTGCGTGATCTTCCACGTTCCGCTGTAATCGGTGAGCCGGTAGTACCCGGTCCACGTGTAGCAGCCGGTCTTGCTCGCGACGGTCTGCAGCGACCCGACGTCGACTGTGGATTCGTTGCCTTCGAGCCCACCCGGTTGGAAGCTGTAGGAGACGTGCTCGACGCCTTCTTCTTCCTCGGCGTGCACCCATTCGGATTCACTGGATCCGGCGCTTGGTTCCTCGATTTGGTACGCGCCCGAGTAGTTGTGGTTTTCGATGTCGCCCCAGTAGTTGTTGACCGCGTCCACGGCGTGGCCTTCGCGTTCGGAGTTCGACGGCCCAGTCGGAGCGGGTGCCGGTGTCACGGGAGTAGAGGTATGGGTTGGAGGCGTCGACGTGTGCGTGGTCGCCGGCGTGGAGGGCGCGGCGGTCTTTTCTACGATCCGTTCCTTGACGGTGACCGCGGCGGCCGCTGGAGCGTGACTCTTTGATCCGGAGGTGATCGCGATCGCTGCGCCAGCGCCGATCAGGGCGACGATGATCGCTCCGGCGATCACGGCAACGGTCGGGAAGCGGCGGTCCGGCGTCGGCGGCGGTGGCTTCGACGCGGGTGGAGGTGGAGGAGGTGCCGCATACGCTGCAGCAACGGTCGCGGGCACAGCTGCAGGCGGAATGACGTGGGTGGCTGTCGTGTTCGAGGGGCCGTTGACGCAGCCCGTGACGCTGCACCCGCCGTTGTCCTGCCAGCACTCAATGTGATGGACGGCTCCGCAAGAGGCGCACGCCTCGATCGCGACGCCCTCCTTGAGCGGGAACCGGCAGTACGGGCAAACGCGTCCGGTGAGTTCGGGGCCCGCCGTCCGCCCGCCGCCCGGAGGCAGGCCGTGTCCTCCCGGGGGCGTGGGAGGCGCCGGTGATCTCGGCGTAGCAGCAAAGGCCGGCGTGAACTGCTGCGTGGACTGGCCCGTACAAGCAGGACAGTATCCCCGCGGGTCGAGCAGGGCACCGCAGGTGTTGCAACGCGTATGTGGTTCGGCCGCCATGCCCCCAATTGCTCCTGGATCGAGGCGGGATCATACCTGAGCAACGACCATTGGCGCAAAAAATCCCGCACTCCGGACTAGTTGACGCCTAGCCAAGTCGGCGCTAACCAGGAGGCGCGTGCCCTCGGGACAGTTCGAGCTAGGGGCAGGCGGTGGTGTGCGGAGCCGGGCGCACAGTGGCGCGCAACCACGTCGCGGTCTTGGTGAGCATTTCGGTTCCGATCGCGAACGATGATTCGCCCGCGGGCGGATGGGCGATGATCGCGACGGCGATCGCTTCCGGGGTTTCGGGGTCGATGATGCCCGACTGTCTGACGAGGTAGGCGTCGCCTTCCGGGCCCCAGCCGCCCTTGAAAGCGATGTGGGCGAAGCCGGCGGACCCCAGGCCCCAGCTCTCCTCCGGCTCGATCTGTTGCATCAGGCTGAGGATGTGCCGCGTGCGAGGCGGCGAGAGCAGGCAGCCGGCGTCGAGAGCGCTGAAGAACAATGTCGCGGCTTCGGGGGCCCACTCGGTCTGTCCGAACGTCGTCACCGCGCCGGGCGGCGGCGGCGCAGTCGCGACGACGGTGTACGGATCACCGCTGGCGCGAAGCTCGCCTTCGACAGCTTCGCTCGCGGCGACGAGTCCGCCCTTGAGGTCTTCAAGCGCATGGAAGAGACTGAGGATCGCTTCATTACTCGATTCGGTGATGGCGCTGTGGACCTCGTTTTGCTCTTCGTAGCTGAGTTCCCGCGACCCCAACGCCCTCATCAACGCGACGATCACCGGGATCTTCGTCGTGCTCCAGCCGTGGGCGGGCGCGTCCGAGCCGAAGACCGTTACCCTCGATGAGCTAACGGGCCTGACGGCGACCTCGATGGGACCGGGGAGGTCGCGCTGCAAGACTTCGAACGAGGCCATCGCATTCGGCGCGAGCTCCGTCGTCGTTTCAGCCGAGGCAGTCGTGGAATTCGGAGCGGGCGGCGGCTTCTTCGTAGCGGTGCTGACCTGCTGAGTTGGAGCCGCTACTTGGGTGCCGTTGAGCTTGTCTGTCGTCGTGGTCCCGCTCGAGCTCGCGAGGCGCTGGACGATGATGCCGGCAGCGAGCCCGCCGACGAACAATGCGCCCACCAGGAGAAGCACTCTCGTTCGATGGCTTGTCGTCGGACGCCTCACGAGTACTGCCCGTCAACCGTGAAGCTGTAGGCGCCGGTGGCACTGGGTTCGACGGAAACCGCGGTCACGGCGACGCTCGGGTCATCGAAGACAGGGACGTTGACGAAGCCGACGAGGGGAAGTTCGGGCGCGATCTCAAGTGCGCCAGCTCGAGCTACCAGTCGCGCGCCCAACGACACCGGATGCCCAAGCACCGATGTGGACAGGGAGAGGCGGAGACCCCCGGTCGAAACATCGGCGGCGTTCAGATGCAGGGTCACCGGGAGGATGTTGTCGATCGCCTTCTGCGTGACCGTTGCGCGGGCGGTGATGGAGGAGCCGTTCTTTCTGAGGGACGCGTGCCTGAGTTCGAGGGGGCCTAGATACATGGTTTCCACGTTCGCCGTGAGGCGGTTGACGTGGGAGGCTCGGGAGAGCAGTTTTTCGAGCCCACCTCTTCCCCCCGGCCTGGCTTCGGTCATGCGCACGGTCGCGGAATCGGCATGTCCGAAGATCAGCGTGATCGCGGGGAAGCTCGAGACGGATACCGAGACACCGCGGTCGGGCGGTTCGAGCGAGTCCCGCACGACTTTCGACGCGAGTGGAGGCAGAGCAAACTGAGCTATGACGAGAAGGACGAGCACGACAACGCACCCGACGACAACAACGCGTATCCAGCGCGGATGTCTACGCGACCGCAACGCCGGGACCGGCGTGAGCGTGAACGTCCGAGCGTCGGTCATTGTGAGGGCTTTGCGAGCAGGCGGACGATCCCCGCCGAGAGCGCGGCCGCGAACACTGCGCAGATGAGGATGAAGTCGATCAACGTCACGGAGAAGAACGAGTGACCGTAATGGCTGATGCGGGAGAACACAGGGTCTTCGTCAATCCGCTGCTGCATATGCACAACGTGCCCGGCTGTCCCGAAGCCCCAGCGCGAGGGCACGAGCACGGACAGAACCTTCACGATCGGTTGCATTTCCTTGACCTCAACGATCGCACCGCTGAAGAGGAGCTGTGGGACGAGGAGCAGCGGAATGATGGCGGTCGCCTGGTCCTCGGAGGTCGAGAACGCGGAAACGAGTAGGCCAAGCAGGGCGGCGACCGAGCCGACCAAAACAAGGACGAAGAGGAACTCGAGCACAGTAGATGACGGTTCGTGCAGTGGTCTGAACACGAGGACGATCAGCGCGAACAAGACGATTTGTATCGCGGCGAACGAGAGCAGGACCACGAGCTTCGACGCGAGGTACGCTGACAACCGGACGCCGATAGCCAACTCACGGTCGAGCACGTTTCGCTCCTTCACGATCTCACGCGCGGCGTTGATCGAGCCAAGCCAGATCGCGATCGTGACCATAAGGAAGACGAGTTGCGCGGCTTTCCCTGCATAGTTCGGCTGCGGCGGGCTCACGAAGATCGACGAGGAGAAGAGGATCGCCGTGAAGACACCCAAGACCGGCACCTGGATCAGGGCGCTCCTAATGAATTTGCGGTCGCGAAGGACGAGGAGCGCGTAGCGGTGCGCGAGGACCTGGGTCTGATAGCCGAGCGATTGGCGGACGCGCACCATCGTTGGCGGAACGTCGCGACGCACCGGGGGCAACGCGGGAACTGCCGCATGGGTTCCCGTCACTATCTCGCCCGATGGGAGTTGCTCGAGCGCGGCGTAGATGTCGTCGTACTGCTCCACCCCGAACGCTTCAAGCAGTTCGTCGGGCTTGCCGTCAAAGCGCAGATAACCGCCTCGGCCCATCACGATCACGCGGTCGTAGAGATGCATGCTTCCGGTGGCGTGGGTGACCAGCGCCACGGTTTGGCCTGAGTTCGCCAGCTGCCGGAACAGCTCGGTCATGTGATGCTCAAGGCCAGGGTCCAACCCGGTCGTCGGCTCGTCGAGGAAGAGCGCGCCGGGCCGGTGCAGCAGCTCCACGCCGACGGCTACGCGCTTGCGCTGTCCGCCGGAGAGACGACTGACGCGGATCTCCGCTCGTTCCGTCAAGCCGAGCTCGGCGATGACCTCGCGGACGCGCTCGAGACGCTCGTGCTCAGCGGTGTCCGACGGCAGACGCAGGCGAGCGGCGAAGTCGAGCGCCTCGGTGATCGTGAGCTCGTCGTGGACGATGTCGAACTGCGGCACGTAGCCAATCTCCGACTGCCGGATCTGGACCGGTTCGCCGCCGACGAGAACCTGGCCGCCGGTGGGCACGGATACACCGGCGAGCGCCTTGAGGAGCGTGCTCTTGCCCGCTCCGGACTCGCCGATGATCGCGACGAGCTCGCCCGCGCGCAGCTGCAGATCGGTCGGCTGCAGGATCGTCCCGCTCTCAACGTCAACGCGAACGCCGCTCGCGGCGAGCGCGAGACCGACCGCGACCGCGCGCTCGAACAACTCAAGGCCGTCGAAGACGATGCGGTACGGACCGATCGCGATCTGATCGCCAACCTGCAGACGCCCCCGCCGCACCGGCGCGCCGTTGACGCGGACCCCGACCGCACTACCAAGATCCGTGATCGTTGTCGCCGCCCCGTCCGAGCTAAGCACCGCGTGGTGGAGCGAGATCGTGGGATGGTCGAGGACGAGATCACACTCCGGGTCGCGGCCGATCGTGAACCCGTGCTTGGTCGCTCGAAACCGCCCGGCGTCGACGGGCTTGACCGGTGCGAGCCGCGGCAACCCTTGCCCAGTGGGCAGGTAGTAGAGGTTGGTGTCGCCGACCGCGACGGCGTCGCCACGCCGGAGCGAGCGGCGCTCGCCGGCGATTAGGAGTTCGCCGTTGACGTAGGTCGCGGCGCGGTCACCACGCTCGACAACGACATGGCCCTCGACGGTGGGCTCGACCAGCGTCTGAATCGAAGAGACGCCGGAGACGCGAAGTGTCACATCATCACCGGAGCCGATCGTGAGACCGTCGCGCGGAATCGGAATGCGCTGATCGCCGCTGAGAAACGCAGCGTTCTGCAACGTGATCTCGAAGTCACCGGAAGACCCCGCAGACACCGAGGGAGCCGCAGGAGGCGGCGCGCTCCAAGCCCCGGCGCTCTGGGAATCAGCAGGGGCGTCCGCGCTCTCCTGAGAGCGGATCCTGACTAGATCCTCGTCTGGGTCCTCCGCCACTTGCCGCCTCTTTAGAACGGTTCTTGCCGACGCGTTCGCCGCATCGTATAATCCGGCGTCGCTATCGGCCACGGTCGGCTGGTACGGGTCCTCCCGTATCTTGCGGCCCAATAAGGAGTTGGGGGATGGACCCGCGCCTGCGGAGGCTGCAAGCAGACTACGAACTAGTGCGAGAGGTCTTCTCCGGCCACCCGCACGTTGCGCTGGCGCCGCTGGGGACGAGGCTGCCGCCGGAGAACTACCGCGTGGAGTTCCGCGTGCGCGGCCTCTACCTCGACGGAGACCAGCCCGCGTACCGGGACGTCCACCACGTCGAGATCATGCTACCGCGGCGGTACCCGGCGGAGAAGCCCTACGTCGTGCCGCTCGAGCCGATCTTCCACCCAAACATCCGCGATTACTTTTGCATCGCTGATTACTGGGCAGCAGGAACCACACTCGCGGACGTAATTGTCAAGCTCGGCGACATGATCCAGTGGCGGATATACAACACCGCGAGCCCCCTGGACGCGATCGCGGCACGCTGGGCTGCAGAACAAGAAAACTCGGGGATCTTCCCGATCGGCAACGTCGACCTTGGCGTCGCCGACTTCGAAATCGCGATCCGCTCGAGCGCCAAGGAGCAGCCGATCCCGGCTCCCGAGAGCGCGCCAACACTCGCGCCGGTCGCTGTGATGCCAGAGCCCGAGGACGAGCCGCAGACGCTTCCATTGCCGGACGACGACGATGACGACGAGCTCGTCGTGATGCTCCGATCACGCGGATGACTTGGAACACGACTCATGGCTGAGAAACGGAGGATCGTCCTAGGTGAGGAGGACTTCCTCGACAGCGCGACTCCGCCAGCCGCCGCACCGCCCTCAGCCGTCGCGGCACCACCAACAAAGCCGCTAACACCGCCCGCCCCGCCCCCGATGCCACCAGCACCAGGACTGCCCACGGTCACCCGCGGAGTACCACGTCGCGTGGACCCGAGCGCCACCGTCGGCGCTGCCCCGCCACCGGGCGTTCCGGGCCGACCGAACTGGATGGTCGCGGCACACACGGCTCCGTTCGTCGCCGCGGCGATCGGCATTCTGGCGGGCTGGGCGATCACCGAAATCACCGGGATCGGGAACATCACCGCAACCTCCAAACTCGGGCTCGATGCGACCGAGGGCCTCTGGGTCGCCGTTGTCGGCCTCGCCTTCGGTGGCACCGTGATCGCCTACGACAGCGCGGTCGGTGGCGCGTGGGCAGCCGCGAGGCAACAGTTCGCGAGGGCCGCGGTGCCGATGTTTGGCGCTTCGTTCGCAGCGGGTTTTCTCGCCCAGGTCGTTTACGGCGAAATCATCAAATCGATCCTCGAAGAAGTGCTGCGTGGCCAGACCACGGTCGGCCAAAATGATGTGCGCCTCTACCTCGCCCGTGCGCTCGGATGGGCGCTGTTCGGGCTCGGCGTCGGGGTGACAGTTGGATTGATTCGGAAAGCAAACCGTCTGGCGATCAACGGAGCGATAGGGGGCGCAATCGGAGGCGCCGTCGGTGGAGTGATATTCGAGTACTTGGCGGTGAATGCTTCGCTGGGTGAGGCGCTGACACGTCTCGTTGGCCTCGCTGCGGTCGGCGGTTTGATCGCTGGCGCCACGCGCGTGGTTGAGACCGCTCGTCGTCAGGCTTGGCTGCACATCACCGCGGGCGGCATGGCCGGCAAGGAGTTCATCCTCTACCACGACGTCACGCGCATCGGCGCGTCGCCAGACTGCGAGGTCTTCCTACTTAAGGATCCCGCGGTCGCGAAGCTGCACGCTCAGATCGACGACCGCGACGGCCGACGGCTGCTGACAGCGATGCCAGACGCACCGGTCTACGTCAACCAGCAGCCGGTGCAATCCCATCTGCTGCGCAACGGCGACCAGCTGCAGGTTGGGAACACAGTGATCACGTACGCGGAGCGCATCGAAGCCGCAGCATCGGCGTAAGCACTACTGTCCCTTGCCGCTCGAGCACCGCTAGGAACCAATCAAAACGGAGGCGACATGGACCTGACGATAGTGGATGCGACTGGCAATAAGACGGAGGAGGTGACCGTCCCGGACACGGTTGCCAGCGGGCGCATCGTCGGCAGACTCGTGCAGCTGTTGCAGCTCCCAGCCGTTGGCCCTGACGGGCAGCCGCTCTCGTACAAGTTCCATCACAAGCAGTCGGGGCGGCAGATCAACGACAACGAGACGCTCGCGGATGCCGGCGTCAAAGAGAACGACGTCCTCCGCTTGGTAGCCGAAATCACGGCCGGCGCCTGATCCGTTAGACCCGATGTCCACGAGCCCTGACAACGGACGGATAGAGATCGAAGCCGAGGAGGGTCGCTACCATCGCCAGAGCCTGATCACGTGGTGGGACCAGTCGCGCCTCCAGGACGCCCGCGTGCTCGTCGTCGGCGCCGGCGCGCTCGGCAACGAGATCGTCAAGAACCTCGTACTCGTCGGCGTCGGGACCATAGTCGTTGTCGACATGGACACGATCGAGAACTCGAACCTTTCGCGCTGCGTCTTCTTCCGCCCCGAGGACGAGGGCCGACCGAAGGCAAAGACGCTGGCGGAGCGCGCCTCGGAACTAAACCCCGATGTCGAGGTCATCCCGGTCGTCGGGGACGTACGCCTCGCCATCGGCCTAGCCTCGTTCGCCGAGGTCGATGTCGTGATCGGCGGCCTCGACAACCGCGAAGCCCGCCTGTTTGTGAACCAAGCCTGCTGGAAGACGACGACGCCGTGGATCGACGGAGCGATCGAGGGCCTAATGGGCGTTGCCAGGGTCTTCGTGCCGCCGGACACCGCTTGTTATGAGTGCACGCTCAGCGAGCACGACCACGAGCTGCTCGCGGCCCGGCGCACCTGCGCGATGCTGACGCGCGAGGACATGCTCGCTGGAAAGACACCGACGACGGCCACCAGCTCGAGCATCATCGCTGGCTTGCAGACCCAAGAGGCGATCAAGCTCCTCCACGAGGACCGCCTCGGCGAGCCGAGCCTCGCCGGTGGGGGCTTCCAGTTCGTTGGGCTCACGCACGAGTCGTATGTCGTCCGATACGGGCGCCGTGAGGATTGCCTCAGCCATGACACCTACGACGACGACGCGGTCACCACCGTGGACCATGACATCACCTTTGGCGAGCTCCTCGCGCTCGCGCAAGAGCGGATGGGCGAGGACACGATCCTCGAGCTGGAGCACGAGCTCGTGGTCCGGGCCTCGTGTCAGGGATGCGACCGCAGCGAAGATGTCATGGCGCCGGTCGACGCGCTGGACGCTGGCGCCGGCCTCTGTCCGGAGTGCGGCGAGCCGTGGAAACTGGAGTTCGCCCACACGATCGACCCGACCTCGCCGCTCCGGTCTTATTCCGCAGAGAATCTGGGGTTGCCCGCCGGCGACTACGTTGTCGCGCGCGAGGGATTCAATCGCCACTTCTACTCGCTGACGGCGCCCGGCACTGCCTTGGACCTTCTGCGCGCGCGAGCGGTCGCATGAGCGGACGCCGGCGCACACTACTTGCGGTTCTGCTGACGCTCCCAGCGCTGTTGCCGAGCGAGGCGATGGCGGCGAACTCGCTCTTGCTTGGGGTCGCGGAACACAGCGTGGCCGCAGCGCAGCACCCCACGGGCAGCACCACGGCGTTCGCATACGGGGTCGAAGGCGGCATGCTCACGGCAGGCAGCGGCTCTGTCCATGCAGTCACGAGCACGGGTGTTGCCATAACCGGAGAAGTCAGCTCGTCGCGTAGCGGCCTAGGGATAGCGCACGTCTCCGCCCTTCCCCTCCGGGCGCTCGTCGCGACCCGCGCGACGAGCATTAGTCAGCGCACGCCGAAGTACATCCTCGGCCCCCCGCTCGGCTACGAAGGTGGTCGAATCCGCGCGGTGCGTATGCCGACGGTGAGGGTGAGCGGATCGCAGCTGCTGCGCGTGAGCGGGATGTTGCCGGCGAAGTTCCTCGGCGCTCCCGTGGTCACGACGCACGGCCGGCTGATCGGATCGGTCGCCAGCGTTGGGGCGAGGAGCTGGGAGTTCGCACCGCTCGGGCTGATCGAGGAGCTAACAGCGGTACACCAGGGCACGAGCGTCCCGATCCTCCCGATTGTCATCGGTGGCCTGGTCGTGTTCCTGGCGGGCATGGCGTTCGGGGTCTTGCGCGTAAAGCGCCGACGAGACCGTGAGCTCGACCTTCGTCTCCGTCAGAGCCGCGCCAGGGGAGCAGCCGAGCGCCGTGCGGATGGCCCTCTCGTTCGCCTGCGGACACCGGGAGAGGAAGGGGAGCCGGAGCAAGACACAGAGGAAGACTTCGACGTGATCGTGAAGCCCAGGATGGAGGACTCGTGAGCCCGCGCGACCGGCGCCTGATGAGCGACCTCCGACAGATGGAAGAGCTGGCCTCGACCGGCGGGTTCAGCTTCCGGACGGAGGGGAACCCTCCGGACGTCTACCACCTGATGCTGAACGAGCGCGGCATCGCTGTCGGAGCAGACGGACGACTCGCGGTCCGCGGCCTCCACCGCTTCGACGCATACCTCCACCGCGAGTACCCGCGCCGACCACCGATCATCACGTGGCTCACGCCGATCTTCCACCCCAACATCCTCGGGCCTGAGCGAAACGGCGGGGTCTGCATCGGCAGTTGGAGCGCGGCCGAGAGCCTCTCCGACCTCTGCGTGCGGCTTCGGAACCTCGTCGCCTATCGGTCCGTGAATCCGGCCGATGCGCTGAACCGCGAAGCCGGCGAATGGGCCACGCGCCACCAGATACGCGCCGGCACAGACGTCGCAGAACTCGCGGCGCTCGAGCTCGAGCGAGGCTTCGACGTCGCACTCGTGGGAGCCGCCCGATGAGCGCGGACCGGACGGACGCAGGCGAGACCGCCGTGAAGTCGACGCGGCGGCGGCCACGACGACGCGAAGCCGGGCCAGAGATCGCCGGGTTGAAGGCGGTCAGCGAGGGCACGATCTACCCCCACGTCTTCGCGAGCGCTGACCGCGAGGTCGGCGGGGTTCTAATCGGCCGAATGCCCGCCGACGGCGGCCTTCCGCTCGTGACCGGCGCGATCCCCGCGATCAGCGCGGACGAGCAGAAGGCGACGCTGACCTTCACCCAGGAGGCGTGGGCACACGTCCATCAGGTGCTCGAAGCGGAGTTCCCCGCGGACGAACAGATCGTCGGCTGGTACCACAGCCACCCGAGCTTTGGGATCTTCCTCTCCGGCCACGACCTCTTCATCCACGAAAACTTCTTCAACGCGTCCTCCCAGATCGCCGTCGTCGTCGACCCAATCAACTGCCGCGAGGGCGCATTCGGATGGCGGGACGGTAAGCTCGAGGCGCTGTACGAGCGCGCGACAGCGAAGCGCTGGCGCGTCCCATCCGAGGTCCTCGAGAGCCTGCAGCCACGGCGCGCCGATGAGACGCGAGTCGTCGTCGCTCCCGAGCCCGCGATCACGCTGTCAACGCGCGTCGTCGCGCTCGTCTCCGTTATCGCGGTCGTGCTCGTCCTCATCGCCTTGCTGTTCGTCACCGGCGTGCTGGGCGGATCGGGGAGCTCTCACACGCGCGACGTGCGCGTCGTCCGAAAGTCAGCCCCGCAACAGCTGCAGAAGGTGCACGAAGAGACGCGGGAACCCTAATGCCAGACCGCATCGCAACCCCCGAGGACGTCGGCAGGCCGTGCCCATACTGCCGCTTCCCCCTCAAGGAACGCGTGCCAGTACACGCGTGCGAGTCTTGCGGCTCGGTGCACCACGCCGAGTGCTGGGGTGACGGCGGCGGCTGCGCCGTCTTCGGATGCGCCGCTGCTGGAGCTGCCGTTGCCTCGGCAGCTCAAACACCAGCACCCGCGACACAGGCCTACGGCGCGCCGCCTACGTACCAAGCGGTACCGCAGGCTCCGGTCGGCTACGCGCCCCCTCCGCCACCTCCGCCATACCCACAGCAACCGACGAGTTCCGGGATGAGCCCGTGGACGATCGCACTCGCCGGGCTCGTGGCACTCCTCGGGATAGCGGCTGGAGTCGCGGTCGCAAGCGGAAGCTTCAGCTCAAAAGGACACAACGCGACAGTCGTGACCGTGCACCAGCAGGCCAACCCAGCGGGGAACTCGACGTCGATGAGCTCGGCCGAAGAACAGCAAAAGCGCGAAGCAGTCGTTGGGGTACTCGACGCGTATCAGCGCGACTACACGAACCACAGCGCGTCCGGTCTCGGCAGCATCTTCACCGAAAAAATCAAACGCCACGGACTCTCCGGATCAGGCTGTAGCGTCGTCGAAGGACGCCAACCGGTACTCGAAGACTACGAACAGCAGTTCAACGATGGCACGGGCACGTACACGCTCATTGGCCTGTCATCGAGCCAAGTCCAGCTGAGCGGGCCCGACAATGCGGAAGTCCACTCCCACTACGAAATCTCGCCCGGTGGCGCCGGGTTCGTGAACTTCAAGCTTGCCGCGAGCGGGAACGAATGGAAGATCAGCGAAGTCTACGCGACCTGCGCATGACCCAAGGAAAGGCCGACCGAGATGAGCGATGAGCTACCAGGCGTGAACCGACCAAGCCGAATCGTGATCGACGAGGCTGACCTCGCACCCGCGCCCCCCGTTACCCCGCAAGCACCGACCTCGGGCCCGCCCGCGCCCGTGCCGGCGCAAGCCGCTCCGCCTGCGCCAGTCCCGGCGCGACCACCACGGCCGCCCGCTCCACCGCAAGTCGCGCCGCCAGCACAGATTCCGAAGCCGGCGCCGCTGCCACCGAAGGCCCCAGCGCTTGGCAGCTACTGCTCAGGCTGCGGGAACCCGGTGCACGACCAAGCCATCGTTTGTCCGCGTTGCGGCGTGCCCACGCGCGGCGCCGCCCAGGCGACAACGGCGGCGATGACGGTGGCGCTGAACTCGAAGTCGAGTGCGGCGGCGATCCTGCTCTCCCTGGTGTTCACGGGCGCAGGGCACTGGTACGTCGGCCGTGTCGGGCGTGGCTTTGCGTGGTTCGGTGCGGCGGTGCTCTCCGGCGTCCTCGTGATCGCGGTGATCGGGCTGGTATTGCTTCCGCTCGTGTGGGTGGGCGCCGCGATCGACGCGAACAACTGCGCGCGCAAACACAACGCCGCACTGATGCGCCAGGCCGGTATGCCCCCGATGCCACCGACGCTCAATGCGTGAGCGTGCCGCGGCACGAGGCGACGCCAAGTCCAGAGCAGATACTCACGAGCCTCACGATCGCCGTCGACGAGCGGGGTGCGCGTTCGCGGCGGCTGTCCTGGCCGCGACCGTGGCAGGCTGCGGAGGCTCGGAAACCGTGGGACACACGATCACTGTCACGAAGACCGTGATCCGGCACACGAAGCCGACCATCGCAAAAGCGCCAAAGACACGGCCGTCACCATCGTTGGCACACGCCGGTTCGGTGCCGGTCAATCAGATGCTCGGGCAGATGATCGTCTCGCCCTACGCCGGCGACACTCCGCCGCCAGCGCTACTTAATCGGGTGCGCGCGGGCGAGGTCGGCGGCGTGATCTTGTTCTCGGAAAACACCGCGGCCGGTGAGGCGTCGACACGAGCGCAGATCACCGAGCTCCAAGCCGCGGCGAGCGCCGGGGGCAAGCCTCCACTGTTGATCATGACCGACCAGGAGGGTGGCGAAGTTCGGCGGCTGACCTGGGCCCCACCGTTCCTCGCGGCGGCGGACATGCGCTCCGTAGAGGTTGCGCAGGCAGAAGGCGCGGCAACGGGAAGAGCTCTCCGAGAAGTCGGCGTCAACCTCGACCTTGCGCCAGTCTCCGACGTCGTCCACGTCGCCAACTCATTCCTCGGCACCCGCTCCTTCGGCGACGAACCGCTTCCTGTTTCTGAGCGTGCCTGCGCGTTCGCCAGCGGCCTGGCCTCGGCGGGCGTGGGGTACACGCTCAAGCACTTCCCCGGCCTGGGTCGAGCGCTCGGAGACACGGACAACGAACCCGTGACGATCAATGCGTCAGCGCAGGAGCTGCGAGCCGACTATGCGACCTACGTCCTCTGCGCCTCAAATCCCAGTGGCGTCGTCATGGTCAGCAACGCGACGTACCCAGCTCTGACCGGGAACTCGACGCCGGCGGTGATGTCGCCCGAGATCTACAAAACCGAGCTCGGGCAGATCGTCGGCTACCACGGCGTGACGATCAGCGACGCCCTAGGCGCGGGCGCGCTCGCCCACGACACGGACCCCGCGGAGCGCGCGATCGACGCTGGGCTGGACTTGGCGCTCTACGCCGGGACCGAAGGAGAATCGGTCGACGCCTACGCGACCCTCCGCGAAGATTTGCGTACGGGAGGAATCCCCCATAGTCGCGTAGAAGACGCGTACAACGCGATCATGGCGCTGAAGGCCAAGATCGCCGGCGCGGCACCGCAGACAACCGCGAACTACTCGCAGGCATCGTCTTACCCCGAAGACATCGGGCCACCCGAAACAATCAGTCCCGAAAAGGGGAAGTAAGCAACGATGACAAAGCGCCGGACCTGGGCTGTCGCGGTATGCATGACGGCGATCGCAGCCTTGGGCGCGTCCGTCGCCGTCGCGATCGCCAGCGCCGGGCCCGAAGCCGGTGGAACGCCTGCGCCCGAAGGCGCCGCTGAACCCACGCAGCCGACCACCACGACCCCTACGAGCGCCACCGCGACCACGCCGGCCGTCAGCACGCCTACCCGAGCCCCGGCCGCAGCGAAGCTGACAGTCGGACAGGCCGTCGGGCAGATGCTGATGAGCCACGTCACCGGCCTCACCGCCGCCCCCACGCTCCTAAAGAGGATTCGCACAGGACAAGTCGGGAGCGTGATCCTTTACTCCGAAAACATCTCGAGCACCGCCCAGCTCATGGCACTGACCGGCTCGCTGCAGCGCGCCGCCCGCGAAGGACACAATCCGCCGCTGTTCATCGGCACCGACCAAGAGGGAGGCCCGGTGAAGCGACTCGAGAACGCGCCCCCGTGGCTGTCCGCGGCAGAGATGGGCACTACCCGCCACGTCAGATCGGTCGCACAAGCTGAAGGCCGTGCGGCTGGCCGGGCACTGCTCAAGGCAGGCATCAACCTGGACTTCGCTCCAGTCGCAGACATCCCCACCAGTTCCAACAACTTCCTCGGCGAACGAGCCTTCGGCGATAGCCCGCGGATAGTCGAAGAAGGGGTCACGGGTTTCGCCAGCGGTCTCGAGGAAGACCACGTCGGCAGCAGCGTCAAGCACTTCCCAGGCCTCGGCGGAGCCGGACCACGCGACACCGACACCGAAATCGTCACGATCGACCTCTCCAAGTCGCAGCTTAGATCCGCGTGGGCGCCCTACCGGGCCGTCGCGCGACTCAGCACGAGCGTTGGCCCATTCGTGATGATCTCGAACGCGATCTACCCCGCACTCAGCAGCTCCGGACTACCAGCCGACCTTACGCCGAGCATCGTCCGCAACGAACTTGCCAGCACCGGCCTCGGCAACAGGGTCACGGTCACCGACGACCTCCAGGTGCCTGCGGTCGAGCGCTACCCCAACGCCGCTGTGAAAGCGGTACGAGCCGGCATCGACCTCCTGATGTTCGCGCAGGAAGAAGCGGCCTCCGAACACGCCTTCCGCGAACTCGAGGCCGCGGTACAAGCCGGCACGCTCACGACAACTGAAGTCATGACGGCGGCAGATCGTGTCGTCGCGTTGAAGACCCTACTCCTCAAATAGTGGACGCAGCCGTCCGCGTCTGGCGGAGGAGACATCCCTGTGGACCGCAGCGATCGGTGCACCCTAGACCGAATAGCTGAGGCACGGCGCGCGCCGTCGGTTAATCGCCGCCGCCGGTTTCCGGCAGTGCTGTGATTCGCGCCCTAACGCGGCTGCAGGTCAGATCGCCCTCCACTGCGGCTCTGGTATCGGGGCCGATACGGCACTCCCAGCCGTCGACCTGCACGCCGCGATAGAGGTCCCCGTGTTCGGCCTCGGACTTGTAACGGCAGCCGTTGAAGTCGTCATCGTAGTAGGCGTAACACGATCGCGCGATAACGCCTGCTCCTACGATTCTTGCCTCCTGGCACGAGGTGCCAGTGGCGGAAAGATCCGCGAGATAAAAGAAGTCGCCGTGCCCGTCTTCGCTCTGGCTCGTCACGAGCTTTCCGCACTTCAATTCGCGTGTCTTGGCTGTCGCCATGCTCGCTCCGGTTGCCATGAAGGCGCAGCTCAGTGTGATTGTGGCGACGATCAGGACAGGGCGCCGCTGGAATGCACGCCGCGGGCTGCGCGGGTGCTTCGTGATGGGTGCTGCTGGCAACTGATACCTCCTTGGCTCAAAAGACACTGGCTGTTATTCGCATTCGGAGCGGAACGAGTTAGCGACTTCGGTGTAGGTCCCGCGCAGTGCGTTGAAGCGTGACGGCGGCGCTGAGCCGAGCACGCCCATCGTGTTACTGCATGTTTCGAAGAAGTAGTCGATGCGCTCGGCGCCTTCGATTTCAAAGATCCACATCCACGATTCGGGGTGCCGTGAGAGGCTGCCGGGTCCGTAGTAGATCTGGGTGTAGCCGGGCTGTTTCGCGAGTTGGTCGCGCACCGGTTCGGCGCCTTCGCGCATCGTCACGTGAGCGGGGGTGTGCACGTCGAGGAGAATGTATTCGCTCGAGTTCGAAGGGTTCGACCACCTTGATTCGGCTTCCTCTCCAAGCTGCTTTTCGTGAACGTCCTGGACCCATCCCGACGGGATCATCATCGAGAAGTTGGAGCCGGTGTAGGAAGTCAGGCTCGGCGTGCTTGATCCCGGGTCCAGAGACGAGGTGGTGGTTGAGGGTTCCTTGGGAGTTGTCGTGGAAGTCGTGCGGCCGGCGCCGTGGCTTGCTGCTTCGGTCTTCACGAGCTCGGTCGTGGTGGTATGGCCGCTGCCTTTGCCGATCACGAACGCGAGCGCCGCGCCGAGCATAAGGATCGCGACGAGCGAGGCGAAGAGGGCGCCGTTGCGTGCTCGGTCGCGGGGAGGGCGGCCCGGCGGTGTGTAGGGGGCCGGTGCTGGACCCACACGGGGCTGGCGAGGGACAACCGCGGCTGGCGGCACAGCCTGCGTGGACGTCGCCGTGGGCGGCGTGGTGGGCACAGTGGCTGGTCCGCTCGCACACGCGGTGATCGCGCAACCCTGGTTATCGTTCCAGCACTCAGTATGGTGCGGCGCGCCGCAGGTCGGACAGACCGTAACCTCTGTGCCCTCCTTGATCGGGAAACGACAATAAGGGCAGTTTCTGCCCGAGATGTCCGCCTCGGCTCTCACCATGCGTTTTGCCAGTCGCGTTCGTTCTCGGGGGTGGCCACTACTCAGCCCGTGGTCCCGGGCGGCTTGCCGCAGTTACGGAGCGTGTATTCGTTGACGCGTTGTTCGGCCCCACGCGTCTCCAGTCCGTCGACGAGGCCGCTGGCGAGCGCGCCGAGTGGGTCGCTGACAGCGCTACCCGCGTCAGCGGAAACGTGTTTGAGTGCTTCCGCGAGCGTCTTTACGTCCGGGGCGATTTCTTCGGGCGCGCGTTCAGACAGCTGGTTCAGGAAGTTCGCTGCTTCTGGCAGGTCGGCGAACACGTTCGAGAGCTCCGCGAACGGGTTCTGGGCGTCGGCGTTGGCTGCCTTGATCCACCGGTTGCGTAGCTGGCTGCCTTCGCCGTAGAAGTACGAGCAGTACGACGCCACGCTGCGCGTTGCGCCTCCGCAGCCCGTGAGCGCGACCGCTGCTGCGCAGGCAATCAGGACGGCAGGACACCAGCTGGCGCGCGTGCTGATCCTCTCCGCCGCGTTCATAGACGCTGACGATCGTCGCATGCGCTTTGTTCGGCCTATCCGCCATATGCCACGCATCGAACAGTCTCCCCAGCTTTGCGAGAAGCGCAGGAGTATATGCAGACGACGAGGTCGTCGTATCGCTGGTAATGGACTCTCAAGCGAGATCAGCCGCACCGCGAACGGCATCGCGAGACTCGGGATCGAATCGAGGAGACTACGATTTCAGTCGCGGGGAGACGGCAGCGTCTTCGCGGTTATGGCTCTCTCTCGACAGACACTCCGCGACGAAATCTATTCGACCCCGGTAGAGAGAGGACGAAAGCGGGTCGTCCCAGATGGTCGCCCTCGGTCCCGATCGCGCGCCCGATCCCGTCAGCTCGATAGCCGAGCCGCTATGGGAGTCGCAGCGCGTCGAGCTTCTGCTCTGACCAACCTCGCGCGCGGAGAAGCCGTTCGATCGCGGCATCGTAATCCTCCACGGTCGGCGGGTTGCTCGCGCGGGAGTCAATCACCCAGATCCGCCCGGAGCCCGGGCACGGCACGCCCGGTAGCGGCAACCCGCACACGATCTGGCCCCCGAAAAGCACCCCGACCGCCGCCGTCGAGCCATCGCTATCGGCCGGAGCCGTGAAGCCAACGAGATGGCGCCGATCGCCGATCGCCTGGCGTGCCGGGTGCTCGCGGTCGAGCTCACCGGGCCAGCCGGGCACACCATCAGGCCAGAACCGATGATCGATAGGAGGGCGGTGCCACAGTAGATCGCGGATAGCTCCGGCCAGCGGTTGCGCAGGCCACTCGTCGGGCAGAAGCTTTGCCGCGCACCCAAGTGCGAGCTTTGCTGTGAACCGCACCCAAAGATCCGAGTCCAAGTCGTAACGAATCTCTACCGGCTCGCGCACCGGCTCGCCCGTTGCGCGTCGTGCCTGCATGCCGCGGGGATCGAAAGTCAGTCGCACCCGCTCGCCGGTAGCGGAGACGACACCTTCAGACTCGGCGTGCGGCTCCTTTGCCTGGTGTTTGATGCTGCGAACGTCGGCGAGCGCCTTGGGAACCTGAACCATCAGGTAGTTGGCCATGCGATCGTCGATCTCGCGCCCGGCACGCTCGTTGCAGCCCCTGCACACGCGTCGCGTCTTCAGACGGCTGCCGAGGTACCGCGACGGAACGTGCTCGTCGGACGCCGGCATCCCGTCTCGCGCGCAATAGAAGCACCGCACATCGCGTAGGTTGACGGATCGCCGCGGGGGAAACCAGACAGCGGCTCAGCGCAGCGGGGCGCCCGGTGATAGCCGCTGACGCGCCTCCGGGTGCCGGGCGCTCGTGTGTCAGTGGGATCGCGGCGATCCCGACAAAGCTAAGCGGCGACCGGCTCGTGAGCTTCGACGACGGCCAGCCGATGGCCGAGGGGGGTCAGCAGTCGATCCATGGTCGAGACCTTCGGGACGACCTCGCCACGCTCGATCTTGCTGATCTCTGCCTGCTGCACTCCGGAGCGAACCGCCAGCTCCTTTTGAGTCATGTGCGCACCGGTGCGCGCAGCGAGCAACTCGGCGGCAAGCCGAAAGCGGGTATCCAGAGCGCGCAACTCGGCAACCGCCTCGGACCCCTCAGCGACCGCCTCCTGCTCGATGTCATCAATGAGCTTGTCGAAATCATTCATCGCGTTCCCTTTGATCGGCCACCCATTCTATGTGCTTGAGCACATAGCGCACTGTATGTGTTTTAGCACATCCTGTCAAGGCTGCCGTCTGCCGCTCCTCCGCTGCGTCTTACGCGCTGCCGCATCTCTACGCTCGAGGATCTTCAGCCGCCGGCGAGCCTCTCCGATCTCGGCTTGCTGCCGCCGCTTGCTCGGGTCCTCGCCCTTGTCGTAGGCGTGCAGGAGCAGGACAACAGCGCCGGCTCGGGTGGTACAGAACACGCGCAAGAGCACATCCTCCGAGGGATTAAGACCAAATCGATCGCGCGCCTCGTCCTCGCTGATGCCGTGGATCTCGGCCTCAAGGTTGACGATCTCCTTGCCGTTCATCCGCAACCGGAACTCGAAGATGCCCTTCTCGACGGACCGCCCCCAGCCGGAACGAGCAACCGCCGGCCCGTGGGTCTGAAGGACACGCCGCATCGCCGAGCCCAGCGCACGCCGCTTGGTCGGACTGAGATCGTTCTTGATCCAATCCAGCACCGGCTTGCGGCCATCGTCGTTCTCGAAGAACTCGATCCCCCAAACACGCATGAGACCATCAGGGCCAAGGATCGGACGGCGGGTCATCCCGCCGACCTTACGCCAGCGACCAGATCGCACCGCCCTCGACAGCCTCCCGCCTTCAGGTGCAAACCAGGAAAATGAGCTCGACACCGAGCAGGGCTCGGTAGCGGACATCGGGGGTTTTGCTGGTCACCCGCGAAACCCGCGCCCAAATACGCCCAAATAGGGCTAGAATGGCTTCCACTCTGGCTGGTCCGCGGTCACGTCAGCGGGCCGAAAACCCTGGAAATATGGGCCTCCAGGGCGAGTAGCTCGCCGAGAAGCCCAGCGCTTCACACGCGAGAGGTCGCAGGTTCGAAACCCGCCGCGCCCATCGTTCGTTTCCGCTGTATCCAAGCCAATCTTGGCTGGTTCAGTCGGAGCGCACGCGATGGGCCAAAGTCGCGCGGTGGGCCAAAGAGTGGGCCAAAATCGCGCGTTTCGGGCTCGAATCGCGTCTCCACAACGCCCTTCGGGCGAGCTACGCGTCGTTGCCGCAAGACGCGCGGGAGGCCCAGAGATTGGCTTGTGTGCTGGGATTCTGCGTCGTTGCAGCTAGCCGCCGACGGTGGGTAGCTCCGGCTTCGAACGATTGAGCAATCGTCGCGGCAACGACAGGTCGCCGACACGATGCCAGCACGCTATACCATTGCTATATAGTTGCAGCTAAGTAGTGCATTAGTCCTAATTTTATGGCTTCGGTGGATTTGCGCTATACTTATGGAGGATGTCATCAGATACTATTGTGCAAGCTTCTCTGATCACGCTCCGCTCAGACGTGGACCGACAGGTAGCGGATGCGTTTAGCCGTCTACCCGGTGTGGATGTGATCCGTGACGCGCCGGAGTCCGCCGTGGTAGTCACCGGGCAAGCCTTTCCCGTGGAGCCCGGGGTCATCGAGATCAGAGAGCTGGCTGGATTGCTTGATCGTGAGAGGAGCGACGGTAGACGCATCCTGATGATCAAGGCCGTACTGGACGACACTACGGCCGCGCGTCTAGAGGACGCCGATATCGGCTTTGTGGATGCTGCGGGTCGCGCTTGGCTTCCCGGCCAGACACTGACCAAGCGCGTGCGTGACCAACTACCGACTCGCCGGCGTGCCCTGCGCGCCGGCAGTCTGCGACCTGCGCAGCTGATCGCCGACCACCCCGAAGAACCCTGGACGATCCGACGACTCGCCGAGCGAGGCGCGAGCAGCGAGGTGACCGCCCACCGCCTGCTCACAACCCTGGAGGAAGCAAGTCTGATCGAGCGCCACGGGCGCGGGCGCGGAATGGAGCGACGTGTAGCCGATGTCGAGGGCGTGCGACGTTGGCTTGCCGAGCATGGCCGCCCCCCCTCCGCACAGCGACTCTCATGCTTCGTCCGAGACCCGGACGCGGTGCCGGCATCAGTCGCTGGCCGGGAGATGGTTCTTACCGGGGCCCTCGCAGCCGACCGGATGGGACTGCCGGTCCTGACCGGGACACAGCGACCTCTGTACAGGGTCAGGGCGTCCGGCGAGGACCTAGAGAAGATCCCTCAGGCGCTCGGTGGATTCCGGACAGAGCGGGGGGCGAACCTCACGCTGATCGCCGACCCGGAGCACCTGGCCAGCAGTGACGCGCGCACCGATGGAGACGGACGCGTGACAGCTTCACCTAGCCGAGTCATGCTGGATCTGTACCTAGAGCCCAGAGGACAGGCCGCCGTCGGCGTTTTCCTCGATCTGTGGGGATCGAAGGAGATCACGTGACCGACGAGATCAAACATCCACCGAGCGCATTGATAGGCGAGGCGGCAAGCCTCTTCCATCTCCTCGGTGGCATGGCCGCGAAACATCTGGTCATCGTCGGCGGCCTCGTTCCTCCGCTGCTTGTCCCGGAAGCGGCCGACACGCACATCGGAAGCGCGGACATCGATCTGTGTTTGTCGCTCGCCATCACCACGGGTGCAACCCATGAGTACTACCAATCGATCGAGGGGCTCCTCGATCCGTACTTCGAACTGGAGCGCGCAAGCGGATTTCGCTGGCGCAAGAAGGAGAGTGCGCCCGGCCTGCCTCTCATCCTCGACTTCCTCGCGCCCGCCGCAGAGGACGACACGCTTCTCGCTGACGGCACACGCGCACTTGATGAAATGACTGCGGCCCAGAACGCAGGGCCACGCCTTCGCCCATTCCCGATCCGTTCTGGCGAGCTCGTCGACGAAGACGCCCTGTTGAGCACCCTCGAAGGCGTACAGCTTGTATATCGCTCCGGAGCGCGAGCCGACGTGAGAATCCGCTATGCCGGCCCAGTCGGATTCCTTGCCGCCAAGGCCGACGCGCTCGCAGGTCGCAATGACTCCAAGGATGGCTATGACGTGTCCTGGTGGTGTCTGAACGCCAAATCCTCCGGAGCGGAGGTCGCCGCCTTGGTTACTGAACGGCCCGCCTTCAACCAGGAGCTCTTTCAAGAGAGCGTGGCACAACTACACGCTGCGTTTCGCGCTCCCGACTACCCGGGACCGGACGGCTACGCCCGGGAGGAGCACCCCGATCTTCAGCCTGGCGACGAAGAGTACGAGCAAGCTCGTAACGCTGCGTACACGGTTGTTTCAGAGGTCATCGAAATCCTTAAGAAACACCTCTGGTAGCACTGCTCCTGCCTGAGCCCCGCACCGGACAGAGCTGGCTGTCAAGCTCAGTGTCTCAGCGCTCACGTTTACGTCTTGGTAGCGAAGCGGAAGCGCGCCTCGCGCTGAGCCCGATGCCTGACTTTCGTCCGAGGGAGCTGCGTGAGCGTCGAACGTCGAGACGTTCGCTTTGCCAAAAGTTCAGCGGCCTGACTGGCTTGGTCGGAAGTCTCTGCGGTCGTTGACCCCGAGCTTGCGCATTGCGCGGTAGATGTGGGTCTCGACGGTGCGCGTGGAGAGCACGAGCTTTTCGGCTATCTCGCTGTTGGTGAGCCCGCGCGCGGCGAGCTCCACCATCTGTGCCTCGCGTGGCGTGAGCTCAATTGCCTCGCGATCGACACCTTCGATGGACATCGCCTCGATGCCCTGGCCGTCGACCTGGAGCTCGCGGCTGCGGGCTGCCGCTCGGCGTGCGCTGTCTTGGCGTCCTTCAGCGGCGAAGGCCGCGGCGGCGTGTGCGGCTGCATCCGATGCGTAGAGCGTGACGCCGAGAGCGGCGAACGTCTCGGCCGCGTCCAGCATCGCCGTGGCATCGCCGCTGGCGCGCGCGGCGACGTGCGCCGTATAGGCGTGGGTGAGCGGTGCGTCGCACCGTTCAGCCAGCTCGTGGAGCGTCTGCGATAGCTCGCGCGCGGGCTTGCCGGCACGCATCGCTTCGTAGCTCAGCTCGGCGGCGTAGACGGGAGCCCATTCTTGATCGCGCGCCGCGTCCAGCAGAAGTGCCTGCGCCGCCGGTGGGTCTGCTTCCGCGAGCTTCCCCCAGGCCCGCCCGCACGCGAGCCACGGCCCGAAGCCGCGCCTGGAAGCAGATCCGCCGCTCTGCGGCGCAGTCGCGTCCCCAGCGTCGTCCTGCAGCTCGCGCGCCACCGCGGTTGCCCGCTCGTGGTCGCCAAGTGCGAGGTACGTCCCGGCCTGCAGCGAGCGTGCCATCAGGCGAACGCCGAAGGGGTCCTGTCGCCGGGATTGCGCGATCGCCTCGTTGATCCAGCGGCTGCAGTCCAGCAGCCGGCCGGCGAGATAGTTAGATGCCGCCACGGTGATCGCCGCCAGTCCCGCGGCGGCGTGGTCGGCGGCGTCGGCGGCCGACTCGAAGGCAGCGCGCATGTCTCGCTCGAGGCCGGGAAGATCGCAGCCGGAGGCCAGGCCGATGGTCGCGATGGTGGCGAACTCGAGGAACTCCAGCTCGCCACGAAGCGGGAGCTCGGGGACTTCGCCGAGCATCGCGTCGGCTTCGCGGACCAGTCCGGCCCAGAACCTGTCGGCAGTGAGGGCGCGCTTCAGCCAGCGTGTCGCCTCATCGGGCGCTCCAGCTGCCAGGGCGCTCTCGAGCTCCGCGGCCATCACGCCCGGCGGACCGCTGAGCGCCGCGAAGTGAAGTCGCAGCATGCCGACCTGCTTCTGCCAGCCTTGCTCGGGCCACCATTCGAGTGCACGGTCGAGGAGCCGCACGGCTTCCTCTCCGCGCCCGAGACCCCAGTAAAGGATCGCCGCTCGCTCGCGGAGGTAGGCGAGCGCGAGGTCGGGGTCCGCGATCTCTCCCTCCACCTCGGCGAGCGCGGCCTCCGCCTCGGATGCTCGCCCGTGAACGTAGTGGGCCGACGCGAGCAGCATGTTCGCCTCGGCGCCCGCCCCGGCAGCCAGCGCACGCCGTGCGAAGTCCTCTCCGCCTTCGGCGCCGGCGAGATTGGCGGCCCGCGCGGCGTCGAGCAGGGTGGCGACCGCCACGGGCTCGCCTGCCTCGATGAGCCATCGCGCGATGCGTACCTCGTGAGCCGGGGAGCGCGCGGAACGCGCCGAGACGAGCTCGGCGAGGCGAACGCGATGCGCGTTGCCGCGCGATACGGGCATCGCCAGGAGGACCGACTCGCCATACAGCGGCTGCGCGACGCGCAGCTCGCCGGCGCCGTCGGTTGTGGGCTCGGCCACCACCAGTCGCTTGCTCTCGAGCGCGGTGAGTGTGTCCGCCGTGAGGAGCCCTCGCGCCTCGGCGGCGGCGAGCGGTTCGCCCAGCGCGACGAGCTCCAGCGCCGCGCGCTCGGCATCGGTCAGGGCGCCCATGCGCTCGGCGATCAGCTCGCGCAGGGAGGGGCTGGGCGGCGGTGGCTCTGTCAGCTGCCAGATCCCGTTGGACTGGGTGAGCGCGCCGCTGTCGATTGCCCCAGCGAGCAGCTGCTGCGCGTAAAGGATGTTGCCGGCGCTCGTCCGCGCCAGCCAGCGGTGTCCGCCGCGCTCGAGTGGACCTCCGAGGGCCGTTTCGATGATCGCCTCCATCTCGGGTTCCCCGAGCGACCCAAGCTCGATGCGAATGGCGCCCGCGTCCTTCCACAGCGCTGTCATGGCGTCAAGGGATGGGGCTCCCGTCTGCGTGGTCGCGATGACGAAGGCCACGTCATGCTCTGCCAGGTGCAGCAGGACCGTCGCCGAGGCCGGATCGAGTAGATGGGAGTCATCGACGCCGAGCACGATCTCCCGCGTACCGGCCTGCGAGCGCAGCGCGGCGATGATCGTCTGTACCAGGCCGGCGTCCTCGCCGGCGGGAGTGCCCGCCGGCACCAGGGTGCCGAGTGCCGCGAGCGGGATCGCGCAGGAGCTGCGGGTCGCGCGAGTCCACGCGACGTAGGCTCCTGCGGCCTCTGCGTCGAGGATGGCCTGTCTCGCCAGCCGCGTCTTGCCGACTCCCGCCTCGCCGCTGATGAGGGCTCCAGTGGCTCCCACGGAGCGGGCTTCGAGGATCTGCGCGAGCTCACCCTGCCGGCCCACGAGGGGCCACGTGAGCGTCGCATCCGAGCGCGCACCCGCCATTGCGAAACCGTAGCTCCAATCCAGTCGCTGCCCGTCCTGCTCACCGCAGCGAGGCGCCGCGTCTGCGTAGCGGCACGGCGAAGATCAGTAGCCGCATACGTAGGAGCTCTCCGGCTGGCGCTGCGAGCTTGCCTTCGAGCAATCAACGGAGGCAAAGAGATGCGGGTGTTCGAGGACGAGGACTTCCAGTTCGGGTTCGAGCTGGTCCTGGGCGCGACCTACCACCAGTCGGCGGACGTCGGGGAGGCTCTGGCCACCGCCTCGCGCATCCCCGACGGCGACGCCGATGCGTGGATCCGTGAGTGGAGCGCCACCGCGACGAGGGCCTTTGATGCTGGCGAGCACGCCCGGCATGCCTGGCGTAGGGCAACGGCCCTGTCGTTCTACAGGCGAGCGGCTAGGTACTACTCTGCGGCGCTTTACTGCGCCGCGAAGGCCAGCGACTTCGGAGCACAGCGGCTGCTCGCGACGTGGCGGCGTCAGCGTGAGTGCTGGGAGCAGACCGTCGAGCTCTCGCCCGCTCCCGGCGAGCGTCTGTTGATCCCCTACGAGGCCACCACGTTGCGTGGCTGGTTCTTCCGCGCGCCCGATGCAGCGGCCGGGGAGCCACGGCCGCTGGTGATCATGAACAACGGCAGCGACGGCTCGACCTCCTCGATGTGGGACCACGGCGGCGCCGCGGCCGCCGAGCGGGGCTATCACTGGATGACCTTCGATGGCCCCGGCCAGCAGTCTGCCCTCTATGAGCAGGGAATCCCGTTCCGCCACGACTGGGAGGCTGTGCTCACTCCCGTGGTTGACCAGCTCGTCGGCCGGGCCGACGTGGACAGCGAGCGGATCGCGGTCATAGGCGTCAGTCAAGGGGGCTTCTGGGTGCCCCGCGCGCTCGCCTTCGAGCACCGCCTGGCAGCGGGCGTCGCCGACACGGGCGCCGTGGACATCAACCGGGCGTGGCTTCAGGCGATCCCGCCATCCATGCGAGAGCTCCTCTACGCCGGCGAGAAGGACACCTTCGACGCTCAGATGCGAGCGGCCGAGAAGGAATCGCCGGCGGTCACCGCCGTGCTCGAGTTCCGCGGACATCCATATGGGGTCACGAGCGGATCGCGCTATGACCTCTTCAAGGCGGTCGAGAGCTTCAAACTCGGAGACGAGATCAAGGACATCAGCACCCCTCTGCTGATCACCGATCCGGATGACGAGCAGTTCTTCCCCGGCCAGCCGCAGGAGCTCTACGAGCGGTTGCCGGGCGAAAAGCAGTTGGTTGGCTTCACCGCCGCCGAGGGCGCCGACCGCCACTGCGAGCCGATGGCCACGGGGCTGCGCGACGCCCGTATCTTCGACTGGCTGCAGAGCCACCTCGGCTAGCCGCGGCATTCCGCGCTCCTGCGAGACCGGTCCTCGCGATCACTTGCCGCGATTGCCTTCCCCTGCTCCCCGCCAGACCGGGGATCTGCCGACGCGTCTGTTCGCGATCGCCTGTGGGGTCGCGGTAGCGAACCTCTACTACGTCCAGCCGCTGCTCGCGGTCATCGCCCGAGGCTTCGACCTCACAGCTGCGACCGCGAGCCTGCTGCTCTTCTGCTCGCAGATCGGCTACGCGGCCGGCATCCTCCTTTTCGTCCCGCTCGGCGATGTCCGCGACCGGCGGCGCCTGGTCGGTTCGATGATGGGGATCGCCGCCGCGGCGCTGTTGCTCTGCGCGCTGGCGCCTTCCTTCGACCTCCTGCTGATCAGCATCTTCCTGGTCGGGCTGACTACGGTGTCGGGGCAGATCCTCGTCGCGTTCACAGCGGATCTCAGCGCGGAGGATTCGCGAGGGCGTGCACTCGGGACCGTGGTCAGCGGTCTTCTGACTGGGATCCTCGCCGCGCGAGCAGCCAGCGGCCTGATCGCAGACGCGCTCGGCTGGCGCGCCGTCTTCTTGATCGCGACTACGTTGAACCTGCTGCTAGCCGTCCTCATATGGCGAGGAGCACCGCGCTCGAGCGGACGGCGAGGCCCCGGCTACCGGGCGCTGCTGCGATCCGTCCCCGCCCTCGTCCGTGCACAGCCCCCGTTGCGGCGGGTGATGGCGTTCGGCTTCGTGTCGATGGCCGCCTTCAACCTCTTCTGGACCGCAACCACGCTGCTGCTCAGCTCCCCTCATTACCATTTCACGCCGGGCGAGATCGGCGCGCTCAGCGCCCTCGGACTCGTGGGCACCACGGTCGCCCGGCGAGCAGGTCGACTGCACGACAGCGGGAGAAGTACCCTCGCAAGCACTGCCGCCTGGGCGGTCATGCTCACCGGATGGCTGGCCTGCATACCAGCGGGCAGCTCGCTTGGATGGTTGATAGCGGCCGTCGTTGTGATCGACGTTGGAACACAGGGCCAGCGAATCCTCAACCAGACGCGCGCGCTCACGCTCACGCCTTCGGCGCGCAGCCGCGCCAACACGGCGTACACGAGCGGTAACTTCCTCGGCGCCGCTACCGGCTCGCTCGCAGCGATGCTCCTGTGGCGCGCGGGCGGCTGGACCGCCGTGGCCGCCGCGGGATCCGCCACCTGCCTACTCGCCCTGGGCGCGTCCCTGCGTACGGACCGCGCCTGAAGATCAGTATCCGGCTACGTACGACATCGAGGGGCCGCGGATGGACGATACGCCCATCGACAAGCCCACATCGGAGTCGGAGGCAACAATGGTCAACGCTGGCGCAGTCACAAACCAAGCAGTCCCCGACGGCAAGGAGAAGGCAGCCGGCTCGGGCTTCCTCATGGCGGCCGTCCCGTGGTTGCTATTCACCGTAGTCGCGGAGCGCGGAACGCTGAAGCTCGCGTCGATCGGCGCCCTGCTGATCGCGATCTGGGTCAGCCGCCCGGGCATCCAGGCCGGCAGGCCGAAGGTCCTCGAGCTAAGCGCGGTGTTCACGTTCGCCGCGTTCACGGTCGCCGCGTTCCTGGTCGACCCGTCGGTCGCCCACTGGCTCGAGCGCTACGCGCGGGCGATCGCCGCCGGGTTGCTCGCGCTCGTCGCGTTCGGCTCGCTGCTGTTCGTTCCCTTCACCGAGCAATACGCACGCGAACGGGTTCCCCAGCAGACGTGGAGCTCGCCGAAGTTCAAGGCGATCAACCGGCGGCTGACGACGATCTGGGCACTCACGTTCGCAGCGATGGTCCCGTTCCACATCGCGGCCGGCGCGATCGACAGCCGGCCCACCAACATCCTGTTCAACTGGGTCACCCCGCTCGTGCTCGTGTTCGTGGCCATGAAGCTCTCGAACGCCCTCACGCCCGACGCGGAGGCATGACGATGCGCTTCTTCACTGACGAGGACTTCCAGTTCGGCCTCGAGATGGTGCTCGGAGGCGCTTACCGGCAGAACACGGACATTGGTGAGTCGCTGGCGACCGCCGAGCGCATTCCCGACGGCGACGCCTACGCCTGGATCCGCGAGTGGATCGCCACAGCGGACGGCGCACGCGGAGCGGGCGAAACCGCTCGGCACGCGGGCCACCGGGTCACTGCCCTCTCGTTCTACCGGCGGGCAGCGACCTACTACTCGACCGCGCTGTACTGCACCGCAAAGGCGACGGACTTCAGCGCCGAGCAGGAGCTCGCTACGTGGCGGCGCCATCGCGACTGCTGGGAGCACGTCGTTGACCTATCGCCCGCACCGGGCGAGCGGCTCGAGATCCCCTACGAGGGGACGACGCTCAAGGGGTACTTCTTCCGCGCGCCCGACGCGCAGCCCGGTGAGCGTCGACCGCTCGTGATCATGAACAACGGCAGCGACGGCGCAACCTCGGCGATGTGGGGACACGGGGGCGCTGCCGCCGGCGAGCACGGCTACCACTGGATGACGTTCGACGGCCCAGGGCAGCAGTACGCGCTCTACGAGCAGGGCATCCCGTTTCGTCCCGATTGGGAGGCTGCGCTCACCCCGGTTGTGGATGCGATGGTCGCCCGAGCGGATGTCGACAGCGACCGGACGGCGGTCATCGGCATCAGCCAGGGCGGCTTCTGGGTACCGCGCGCGCTCGCCTTCGAGCACCGGCTCGCCGCCGCCGTAGCAGACGGCGGCGTCGTCGACATCTCACGCTCATGGCTAGCGCCTCTCCCTGCCGCGCTGCGGGAGCTGCTCGAGACCGGCCAGAAGGACGCCTTCGACGCAACCGTGAGCAAGAGCGAGGCCACGAACCCCGCGGCCGCCGCGGCGCTCGAGTTCCGCGGCCGCCCCTACGGGATCACCAGCGGCTCCCGTTACGACCTGTTCGAGGCGGTGTCGGCCTACCGGCTCGGCGATGAGGTGAACAACATCACCACGCCGATGCTGATCTGCGATCCCGACGACGACCAGTTCCTTCCCGGTCAGTCACACGAACTTTACGAGCGCCTGCCCGGCGAGAAGAAGCTCATGCGCTTCACCGTCGAGGAGGGCGCACATCGTCACTGCGAGCCAATGGGACTAGCCGTCCGTGACGCGCGCATCTTCGACTGGCTCGAAGGTCACTTCGATGCCTAGCAGCTAGGGACGAAACCTCTCCCTTTCCCAGTAGAGGCGGCGATCGCCGCACCGCTCATGTTTAGCTGCTTGTGCTTCGCTACGCGAGCAGGTGCGCGGGTCGTCTGGATCGACGTTTGCGCGTTGGACGACAAGCAACAGTCCGAGCCAACAGAGACCCAGCGCTTGCTTTCCACGCCAAACAGCGGCTAACAGGCTGCTAGAGGGAAGATGGCCCCAGCCCTTGCCAGCTAGGACCCCTGCGGCGGGTTCCACATAACGCCGCTCGACTTTGGCCACCGGAGCCGTATGGTGGGCCAAATCCACCGGGAACTCTCGGTATCTGCAAGGATCGAGGCACGAGATACGCGAACCGCATTTGGCTTGCTAGAGCCGTTTCCTACGCTTCTTCGTATCTTTCTGGTTGCGCTTCACACGCGAGAGGTCGCAGGTTCGAAACCCGCCGCGCCCATCCAGAAAATGCCTGCACAGCGACGGTTTATGGTTTATGCCGGCGCGTGCGGAACTCGCCGGAGCCCGACCGTGACCTCGCGCGGCAGAGACGTGTCGTCGACGCGTTCTTCGCCGCCTCGCGCGACGGCGACTTCGATGCCCTCATGGACGTGCTCGATCCCGCCATCGAACTGAGGATCGATGGCGGCGTCCTCCGCGTGGACGCCTCACTCGTGCTGCACGGCCCGGACGCCGTGGCTACGCACACGGCCACCTACTCGAAGCTCTACCCGTTCGTCAGATCCGCGCTCGTGAACGGCGCCGCCGGGGCCGTGGTGGCGCCGCCCGGCCACGTGTTCTCGGTGATGGCGTTCACCGTCACGAACGGGAAGATCACCCAGATCGATGTCCTTCTCGACCCGGAGCGTCTGGAGCAGCTCGATCTCAGCATCCCGCCGACCGCGGGCAAGCACCCTTGATCCCAAGCGAGCCTTCCGCGCGTTCCGGGTCTCCGCACAGATTCGGCACGTGTACCCTTGCGCAGCGAGAGCAGGGGGTTCGCCTAGTGGCCACGTGGAGGGCGTCGCGGCACCTTGGGAGCGGCGCCGCCGTTGACGCGGACACACTCGCAATCGGAGGCGTAGTCAGCCGAGTGCCGACGGGCGCGGCTGCAGCGCGTCCGCAGCGAGCATAAGCGGACACCCTGTTCCGGCGCTCGCTGGCGTGCGGGCGGACCGCGCCGGGGAACATCACGGCCTCCAAGGGGCCCCGGGGGCGCCTCAGCGGTTGTCGCATTCCCTCACGGGAGCGCGCTGGCCCAAACCACGCCCGTCTTCCCGGGTGGGAAGGGTAGGCGATGTCTTGTGACTCTCGTGGCGGGATGGTCAATGCGAGCGACGCTTGCGGCGGTCCCGGACGACGTAGATCGGAGTGCCGATTATGGCTATCAGGAGCAGAAGTGGGACGATGATCCATGGTCCGATACGGAACTTCTCGCTCGTGGCGGCGGTCAGGGCGAGGGTGGTGATGAGCGCGTGGCTCATGGGGTCGCTCCTCTCGTTGTCGTTGACGGCGGACTTGAATGTTCGTCAGGCGATGTCCCGCTCCACGGTCGTCCGTGCGGCGAGTACCGACACGGCGGCGGCGAGGGCGGCGAGCAGCGCGAGGGTGGCGATGAATGGCAGCGGGGCGGCCGCTACCGCCTCTCCGTGGGCGGGGCCGAATGCCGCGTTGCCGAGTTTGACGCCGGCGAGCGTGGTCGCGGCCGTGTAGGGCAGGTATGGGCGGATGGAGGTGAATAGCCCGCCGATGAGCGACTCGATCACGATGGCCCAGACGAAGATGCCGATCACCGTCCCGAGCTGCGAGCGCAGGAGCGAGCCAAGCCCGGCACCAAGCGCGCCGAGCGCCGCGGCCCCACACATCGCGCCAGCGATGTGGCGAATGAGCGTTGTGGCCCCCAGGGCGAGGTGCCCGCCGTCGCCTGAGGCGAACGCGAGGCCGACACCGGTCGCGATCACGCCCGCCACCAGGCCGAAGAGCAGGCCGGCGCCAGCGGAGATGATGACCTTTGCGACGAGCACTTGCCCACGGCGGGGCGCAGCCTGGTAGGTGAGCGTGGCGCTGCCGTGACGGAACTCGCCGCTGGTTACGATCGCACCCAGGACGGCCGCGAACAGCATCGCGAATCCGGTCACCGTGGTTACTGTCGACAGGCCGGAGGCGGTTGAGATCGGCGCCACGCCGCTGCCGGCACTCCCGGCGCGCGAGCCCTCGAGCGCGGCGAACAGTGCCGTCAACGCTGCAGCGGTCGCGAGCAGCCCATAGGTGAGTCGGATCGTGATCAGCTTCAGCATCTCGGCGTGGATGAGGCGGGTCATCGCTTCCCGTGTCCTTGCTCCGTAGCGGTCAGCTGCAGGAAGATGTCCTCGAGGTCGGGGGCTTCGGTGGTGGCCTCGAAGATCGGGATCGCGTGCTCAGCCGCCAGCGTTCCGATCTGCTCACTGGTGGCGCCGGTGATCCTCAACTGGTCGGGACCGATGAGCTCGGTGGTGGCGTCGTGCGCGGCGAGCGTCGTCACGAGCTCTTCGGGGTTCGGGGTACGAACGCGGACGGCCAGCTGGGCTCCCGCTGTCAGATCGTCGAGCGTCGAGTGCGAGATCAGGCGTCCACGGTCGAGGATCACGACGCTGTCGACCGTCTGGGCGACCTCCGCGAGGATGTGGCTGGAGACCAACACGGTTCGTCCTTCCGTGGCGAGCTGTCGCAGGAGCTCTCGTAGCCAGTGCACGCCCTCGGGATCCAGGCCGTTGGCTGGCTCGTCGAGGATCAGGATCTCCGGCTCACACAGCAACGCGGTCGCGAGGCCGAGCCGCTGACGCATGCCCAGCGAGAATTGACCCACGCGACGATCGGCTGCCTCGGTGAGCTCGACCAGGTCGAGTACCTCATCGACGCGCGAGCGCGGAACCTCGCCGACTGTCGCCTGGATGCGTAGATGGTTGCGCGCGGTTCGCCCCGGATAGGCACCCGAGGCCTCCAGCACCGCACCTACTACGTGCAGCGGCGAGCCGAGTTCACGGTAGAGCCTCCCGTTGATTGTCGCCCTGCCTTCGGTGGGCGTGATTAGCCCGAGCAGCATGCGCAGCGTCGTGGTCTTACCGGCGCCGTTGGGTCCGAGGAACCCGACCACGGTGCCCCGGTCGACCGTGAAGCTCACGTGATCGACGGCGCTCACCTCGCCAAAGGCCTTTGTCAGGTCGTGTGTCTCGATGACCGGCACGCCAATCACGCTAGGGCGGCTGGTGCTCAGGCGAAACACCCCTCGGGGGGAAATCGGGGTCCCCCCATGGAGGGAGCCGGCGTCCTCCTGGCGGGGGATTCGCTGGGATTCGACCGGCGCTACGCTGGCCGTGCTCGTGTCCGATGCGACCGCCGCTGATCGGCTCTTCGTAAGCCCGCGAAGGCCGGGGTGGCTCATCGACGCCGTGATCGCCGGGGGTGCATTCGCCGGCACCCTGCTGCTGCTCGCTCACGGCGGCTTCGGCAGCGCGACTAGTCATCTGGGTCTACTCGGAGTTGTGCTTGCCGCTTGCGCGACGCTGCCGCTGTTTGCCTGGCGCCGGGCACCGCTGGGGGTGTTCGTACTGACTACGCTGGCGAGCGCCGCCTTGATGGGCGTCGGCTTTGCGGCCGGACCGCCGCTGGGGCCAACCGCCGCGTTGTACCTGCTCGCAGCCAGTCGCGATGCGTCAGATCCGTGGACGTTGCGCATGACTTTCACCGTCGGCGCACTGCTGGCGGTCCACGTGAGCGCGTTCGGGCTGGCGAGCGGGGGGTTCCCGCTGACGGTGTTGGTGGCTGCGATCCTGTTGTGGAGCATCGCGTGGTTCGCTGGCGAGCGCACGCGACTGCGCCGCGCACAGCTGGATGAGCTGCGCCAGCGGGCGCTGCGCAACGAGCGCGATGCTGAGCGCGACCGGCGGCTCGCAGCCGCTGAGGAGCGTGCCCGCATCGCCCGCGATCTGCATGACTCTGCCGGACACGCGATCAACGTGATCGGCGTCCAGGCAGGCGCCGCGCGGCTGCTGCACGAGCGCGACCCTGCCCGCTCTAGGGCGGCACTACGGACGATCGAGGAAGTCGCGCGACAGACCGTCGGTGACATCGAGCGGATCGTGCAGACCCTGCGCAGCGCGGACACACCCGATGGGCAAGTCGAGCCGCCGCCGGGCCTGGCGGCGCTCGACACGCTTTTTGCCCACCACGCCGCGACCGGGCTCGCCGTCACCGTTAACATCGATGGCGAGCCGCGGACGCTCTTCGGCGCGGTCGACCAGGCGGCCTACCGCATCCTTCAAGAGGCGCTCACCAACGCAGCCCGCCACGGCGACGGTGATGCGCATGTGGGCCTTGAGTTCGCCCGATCAGCGCTGCGGCTCACGGTGACCAACCGGACGCCCGCCGCTGCTAACAGTCCTCCAAACGGCGGGCACGGCCTGATCGGCATGCGCGAACGCGCAGCCCTGCTCGGCGGAACCCTGAACGCGAAGCGCGAAGATACCACCTTCTGTGTGAGCGCCGAACTGCCCTACCAGGAGCAGCGGAGATGACCCGCGTCCTGATCGTCGATGACGACGACCTGATGCGGGCGGGCCTCGCGGCCGTCCTCTCGAGCGATCCCACGATCGCAATCGTCGGCGAGGCCTCGACCGGCCGCGAGGCCGTGGAGCGGGCGCGATGCCTCGACCCCGACGTCGTGCTGATGGACGTGCGAATGCCCGACCTTGACGGGATCGCCGCGACCCGCGAGCTCACCAGCACATCGCCCGGAGCGAGAGTCCTGATCCTGACGACCTTCGAGCAGGACGACCACATCTTCGGCGGTCTGCGCGCCGGAGCCTCCGGGTTCCTCCTCAAGCGCACACGCCCGGAGGAGCTGATCGCCGCGGTGCACACGATCGCCGCGGGCGACTCGCTGCTCTCCCCCTCGGTGACCCGCCGCGTGATCGAGGGGATGGCCAAAGGACCGCTCGCGCCAATCGTCGCCAGCAACGACCTCGACGAGCTCACCCGTCGCGAGCGCCAAGTGCTCGAACTCATCGCGCGCGGGCTCTCCAACACAGAGATCGCCGCCACCCTGGTCATCGAGGAGTCGACCGTCAAGACCCACGTGAAGCGAATCCTGATGAAGCTCCACCTGCGCGACCGCGTACAAGCAGTGATCTATGCCTACGAGAGCGGGCTCAACGACGGCGCTCGCCGGCTACCACCCCCGATCGTGGGGCAACCCAAAGGATATAGCCAGTGAACTTCCTCCGACTGAGCGCTGCCCGCCGGCGCCATGAGACATTTATATTCGCGCCCGGGCGCCGAGCCGCTTAGGTGAAGCTGGCGAGCCCGATCAGATTGCCCTCTGGGTCTGTGAAGTTGCCGACCACGAGGCCATTCGGCGACGTGACAGGCGCCATCCTCCGCTGGCCGCCCAGACCTTCCGCCCTCTGCAGCGCAGTCTCTACGTCAGGCACTCCGACGTAGAACACAACATGCCGCTCATAGTGCTCACCACCGCCGATGCCGCCACGGATCCCGCTGCCGTCGCTTGCGGTGAGGAGATCGATGAAGCCGTCGTTAGCTGCGGTGGCAGCATCGGCCGAGACCTCCACGACGCAGATCCTGGCAACAGGGAGTGTCCGACTGTCTGTGTAGGCAATGAGTCGAAGGGAGGCTCATGCGTGCAGCAGCGCTCCTCGCCACGCGCGAGTGCGCGGGCTCGCGCGGACGCCGAGCCGCGGGCCGACTTCCCCGTTGTCCGCGCTTTGCGGGACGCTCATCGCAAGCGGCGAGATGCTTGTCGCCGCGTGTAAGCCGGCTCGCTCCGCTGTGTTAGCGCGCGAGAAAGCGATAGCACAATCGTGTCTATCCTGATCGCATGGGCCAACGCACCGCCGCGGACGAGATCACCGAGGCTTATTGCATCGAGCGCGGCTACACGGTATCCGAGCACGAGCCGGATCTGGGCATCGGGAAGAGGATCGAGTTCGAGATCGAGAGCGGGGACGACGGCTGCCTGCTAGAGGTCAAGGAAGCAACGCCGCACGCGTGGTCTGTGGGATCACGGCGCACAGCCGAACATCGTGAGCGTTGGAGCGTGCCCGAGGATGGCCCACTGCTCGGCACACCCCCGGCGGCCGACGAGGCGCGGGCAGCTGATCGCGAGGCGCTTGAGGTCGCGTTCAGCTCATGAAGAACTGTTGGTAGAGCAGGAAGACGTTGAGCGCGCTGATCACGCTGGCGCAAGTCCAGGCGAGGATCGTGGTGAGGCGGCGGTTGACGTGGACGCCCATGATGTCTCGCCGGCCGGTGAGCATGACGAGCGGCACGAGGGCGAATGGGATGCCGAAGGACAGGACGACCTGGCTGAGAACGAGGACCTTGGTGGGGTTCATGCCGAGCGCGAGGACCGTGATCGCGGGGATCATCGTGACCGCGCGGCGCAGCATCAGCGGGATGCGGACGTTGATGAAGCCTTGCATGACGACTTGGCCGGCGTAGGTGCCAACGCTGGATGAGGAGGCGCCGGAGGCGAGCAGCGCGACCGCGAACGCGAGCGCGGCGGTGCCGCCGGCGATGCGCCCGAACTGCGCGTGGGCTTCCGGGATCGAGGTGAGGCCTGACAGGGCGGGGGTGTGAAAGATCTTGGCGGCGACGGCGAGCATCGCCATGTTCACGAGGCCAGCGAGGCCGAGCGCGATGATGACGTCGAGGCGCTCGAAGCGCAGCACGCGGCCGCGCTCGCGATCGTTGCGACAGGGCATGCGGCCCTTCGTCAGCGCGGAGTGCAGGTAGATGACGTGCGGCATCACCGTCGCACCGATGATCCCGACTGCGAGATACAGCGAGGTCACGCCATGCAGGCCGGGCAAAAGACCGCGCAGCGAGCCGTGCGCTGAGGGGCCAATGTGCAGTGTCTCGTACAGGAAGCCCGCGAAGATGATCCCGAGCAGCGCGGTGATCGCCAGCTCGAAGCGGCGGAAGCCGTGCGTTTGCAGCTCGAGGATCGCGAACGCGATCACGCCGGTCAACAGGCCGGCGGGGAGCAGCGGCACGCCGAACAGCAGGTTCAACCCAAGCGCGGCGCCAAGGAACTCGGCGACGTCGGTTGACATCGCCATGACCTCGGCCTGCACCCACATGCCCCACGTGAATGGGCGGGGGAAGCGCTCGCGCACGACCTCGGGGTAGTTGCGGTCGGTGACGATCCCGAGCTTGGCCGAGAGGTACTGGATCAGCATCGCCATCACGTTCGCCAGCAGCACGACCCACAGCAGCAGGTAGCCGAACTGCGCGCCGCCTTCGATGTTGGTGGCGAAGTTGCCCGGATCGACGTAGGCGATCGAGGCCACGAACGCCGGTCCGAGCATCATCAGCGTCGCGCGCACGCGACCCCTCGCCAACAGCCGTTCGAGCGCGCTCGGCCCCTCCAGTGTCCCGCCGAGCTCGCCTGGCAACGCCACGGAGGCGCCCTCGACGGCGCCCTCGAGCGCTGGAATCGGATCGGGGCGCAGCGGTGCTATCCCTGACCCTGCTCAATCTCGATGCGCATCGCACGCGCCAGCGCGCCGCCGAGCGCCTGCTCGCGCTCGCCAAAGCGCACGAACACGGGCCCGCCGAACGGCTGACGCTCGACGACCTTCAGGCGCGCGCCGATCGCAATGCCATGCTCGGCCAGGTAGCGCAGCATCTCCGGGTCAGAGTCAGAGACGCGCACGAAGCGTCCCGCGGCACCAACCGGCAGCTCGTCCAGGCTGTTCGTCTCGCGCTCCTCGATCCCAAGCTCAACCGTCGGGATCGGATCGCCGTGTGGATCGACTGTCGGGTCGCCCAGGCGCGCCGCGATCAGCTCCTCGAGCTCCTCGGAGAGCACATGCTCGAGCACCTCCGCCTCGGCGTGCACGCGATCCCAGGGCATCCCGAGATCCTCGGCCAGGAACAGCTCCAGCAGCCGGTGGTGACGCAACACCTCGAGCGCCACCCGGCGACCTTGGCTGGTGAGCCTCACGCCGCGGTAGGGCTCGTGCTCGACCAATCCCTCCTCGGAGAGCTTTCGCACCATCGCCGAGACCGAGCCCGGCGTCACGCCCAGCCGCTGCGCCAGCTCAGTCGTCGACACCGCCGCGCCCTTGCGCGCCTCCAGCGCATACACCGCCTTGGCGTAGTCCTGAACAGACGCGGAAAACAAGTCAGTAGCGGCCACAGCAATATTTAGGCAGACCAAAATCTGTTTGTCAAGGATGCATAAACTCTCTTAGGGCCTATCCCGGTTGGTTGGCGGCGAGAGTCGCGAGGTGCGCCTTCTTGAGGGCGATGAGGCCGCTTGAGAGCTGGAGTAGGGCGAGGTGGTTCTCGTCCTTCTTGGACCAGCGGATGAGGATGC
>Ga0335074_10000124_pt1 | contig 128368 bp, 103 predicted proteins | sample Lox_Sample_23_FD_206715 | JGI IMG/M metagenome (GOLD analysis project Ga0335074, IMG submission 206715) | Soil microbial communities from Loxahatchee National Wildlife Refuge, Florida, United States - Lox_Sample_2.3 | ecosystem: Environmental > Terrestrial > Soil > Wetlands | place: USA...
GTCCCACGCTCTACGGATGCGAACCGGACCGCCGCAGACGCATCTCCCTCTCACTTGCGGATCATGTGGTGATCTTGCGCGAGTGGTTGTGGGAAATCTCTGAACAATTCCAACCCGAAATAGTCGTAATGGTCGGCTTTTCGTTGGGCGCGGACATGGGTTTCGAGCTGCTTTTGGGGCCAGCTGACGAACCGGCGCCGCGCATTGACGCTTTCCTTTCGCTGGAGTGCAATTTGTCCCTCGATACCTGCTTTGCTTCGCGGGTTCTGGCAGGGATTTCCCCCGACCGTCCGGAGGTATCAATTGCCGATCTGAAACGGCTGGGCGACTCCGCCGGTTCTTTGGAAGACTGGCTCAACATGCAGGACTATTTGGTCAAAGTGCTGCGGAAGTTCCATGGCGATATTGGCGTGTTGCAGCGAGCTGCCACTGATATTATCCGTCCATTCAGAGAAAAACCGGGATTCGAAGCGTTTGCGCGATGGTTCAAAGGCGCTCGCGAGCGCGTGCCGACGCTGCGACTGGTTATCTCGAACGATTCCAGCTATCAGGCTGCGTTGGCGCAGTTGAAATTACAGAACCTCGACAATGGCATCCTCGGAGAGGAGTTCCCGGAAGATATGATTACAGTATCAGGCAGCCCGGACCACTTTGGATTGATGGCGGCGCAGCAAGTCTTGCGCCAGGTGGACGAGCTTGTTGCCGAAACGCGCAAACGCCGAAATCTTTCCGGCAAGCCTGTCTAGCGCCTTCCCTTTCACATCCGAGTTGTTATTTCCTTGGGTCTTGCTGAACCTAACGCCTAACCGGATCTTACCGGATTATGGAAGGGTCCCGTCACGCGACCAGAATCACAGGGGGGAAGACACGGTATAGCCTCGTGGCGATCGAGCAATATTTCCAAAGGCGCGGGCGTAATCGACGATGACTTCGCTGCCGACTGGCGAACGGCTGCTTCCTACAACCCTGGTCCGAATGGTCAACGCAGAGAGGTGTGATTCAAGGTATCAACTGAGGGAAGCGAATGCCGATAAAAGCCGGAGATGGCCCGGAGAGAAGAATCCTTTATTATAAGAAGCTGCCCATAGCGGTTCAGCAGTGTAGCAGGAAGCCGTGGCAGAAGTTCTGGTTCAATGGACAGAAGAACATTCGTAAAGCGATCGGGAATGGCAGCTCTGGGTCCGCTGTGGGCGCGCGACCTCTGGGGAGCGGTAAAGCATCTTGCGCGCGACGCGGGCACTGCGGACCTGCGAAACGCTACCCGCGTTGGTGCCGGGATTCGACGGCGGCGGCCGTCGGATGCGAATTGGCCTTCTCAGGCAGCGTGGAAGCGGTTGAATGATGAGGTCGACGGAAATTTGATTCCGGTCGAGTTTCCGATCGAGGCTTGCCTCAAAGACACGGAAAGCACGGCGTGCCAGAATCTGGTCGCCAGTATTCACAACCCTTATTACGTCGGCGACCAGCCTGGCTTGACCCAAACGCTGGGTTGGGTGGACGCATGGGTGAGCAAACCCAGCGTTTACGCGGTAGCGGCCAAAAATGCAGATCACATCGCAGCGGCCGTGAACTTCGCGCGGGAAAATGATTTGCGGCTGGTGGTGAAAGGCGGCGGACACAGTTATCAGGGAACCTCGAACGCGGCGGATTCACTGCTCGTGTGGACGCGGCAAATGCACGACATCACCATGCATGAAACATTTGTTCCACAAGGATGCAAGGGCAGGCATGCCCCACAACGCGCGGCGACACTCGGTTCGGGTGCAATCTGGATGCAAGCCTACGACACGGTGACGACAAAGGGCGGCGCATATGTGCAAGGCGGGGGCTGCACAACGGTCGGCGTAGCGGGCCTGGTGCAGAGCGGAGGCTTCGGAAGTTTTTCGAAGCATTATGGAACTGCGGCGGCGGGATTGTTGGAAGCGGAAGTGGTCACCGCCGATGGGAAAGTGCGCGTCGCCAATGCCTGTGAGAACCCGGACTTGTTTTGGGCGCTGAAGGGCGGCGGAGGGGGAACATTCGGCGTAGTCAGCAAAGTGACGCTGCGCGTGCGCGAACTGCCGGAATTCTGGGGGGCAGCGATTCTGAAGGTGAAAGCCGTGTCGGACGAGGCGTTCCGGCGTTTGTTGCGCTACTTCATCGGATTCTATCGAGACCATCTTTTCAACGATCACTGGGGCGAGCACGCGCGCATTGCGAGCGACAATGTGCTCGACTTGTTGATGGTGTGCCACGATTTGAGTACGGAAGAAGTAAAAGAGATATGGCAGCCCTTTCTAGATTGGGTAGCGCGCTCGTCGGCCGCCTACTCAATCGAGGGACAACCGATTCTGGGCAGCATGCCGGCACGGCATTGGTGGGACGTGGAGTGGAGGAAGCAGAACCATCAGGCGGTTTTTAATTTGGACCAGCGGCCGGGAGTGAGTTCAAACAATGCCTGGTGGAAGGGAGACGGCGGGCAAGTGGCGTGGTTCCTTTACGGATACGAATCGTTGTGGATGCCGGCGTCTCTGCTCGAAAATGATTCGCAGCAACGGCTGGCGCAGGCGCTGTTTGCCGGTTCGCGCCACAAAGACATCGAGTTGCATTTCAACAAAGGGCTGGCCGGAGCGCCGCGCGAAGCGATCCAAGCGGCGCGCGATACAGCGACGAACCCGGCGGTGCTGGATGCGTTTGCCCTGGCCATCGTAGGCGACGCAGGTGGCGGATATCCCGGCGTGCGCGGCCATGAGCCGGATGTTGAGGCCGGACGAAAGTCTCGGCAGGAGATCCACCAGTGCGTAGATGAGTTGCGCGCCATCATGCCGAGTGATGGAGCGTACGTTTCGGAGAGCAATTTCTTTCAGGAGAACTGGCAGCAAGCGTATTGGGGAAGCAATTACGCACGGCTGGCATCGGTGAAAAGGAAATACGATCCGACAGGATTGTTTTTTGTGCATAACGGCGTGGGCTCGGAAGAATGGAGCGAGGACGGGTTTGTGAGGAGAGCTGGGAGTTGATAGTCGAACATTGAGAGTAACGGCGCGGCGAAACAGATGCAGCGATTTACTGAAAGATCGGGCTCGACTCTTGCAATCTTGAAACCCGTGGGTTCCCCGACGGCCCTAGCGTCACAGAAGGGCGTTTAACTTGAGCGCTCTCAACTCAGACAAGAAAATGCTGATACTGAGTTTTTCCGCGGAAAGTGTGGGGACGCCTTATCCATTAGGCGTCATTTCCGGCGACGATAAAGCCGATTCCGAGTCGTCGGCAAGCCGGAAGTTGGCCGGATTAGTAACGACAAGTCGGATTGTCGCTATCGATGGGGTATGGGCATGGTTTTCCCCTTGACTGCCTCCGCGGGCGTGGCACCCAACAAGTTCCTAGCAAAACTCGCCTCTGACTGGCGCAAGCCGGATGGCCTCTTTGTCGTCCGGCCTGAGGACATCGATGCCTTTCTCCTGCCACGACCAGTGGGACGCTTGCGCGGCGTTGGCAAGGTCACAGGAGAGAACCTGGCGAAATTTGGGATCAAGGCGGTTGGAGATTTGCGAGCCTTCGATTTGCGCGTGCTCGAAGATCACTTCGGCCGCTACGGTCGGCGCCAGCACGAACTCGCCCACGGTATTGACGATAACAAAGTCATCCCGGACCGGCCCACGCAGTCGATCTCGGTCGAGGACACATTCGAGCAGGACGTGCCGTTGGCAGAGACGGAGCCTATGATCCGGCGCCTTGCAGAAAAGCTTTGGTCTGCTTCGCGCAAAGAATTGCGGATAGCCCGTACCGTGGTCCTCAAAATGAAGACGAGCGAGTTCAAGATTCTTACTCGCAGCCATACGCCAGAGACTCCTCCCTCGTCCTGCGAAGAGTTGACTGACATCGCGCTGAACCTGCGAGAACGAGTGGCCCTGGGACCACAGCAGCGCTATCGGCTTGTGGGCGTAGGGTTGAGCAACTTTCGAGAACCCGAACGAACTCGGGCTCAGCCGGATCTTTTCGAGTGAGGATGCCTTTAGGCAGCTGTGGCCGTGTTGCTGACCAGGACATCGAGAATGGCTAAGAGTGTTATCTGCGCGGGCGATTTCCAAGCCAATACAAACAGAGGACGTTTTCCTCGGCGTTACGCAACCAGGTCGCAACTCCTCTCACCTGAAAAGGCTGATCTCCGGGGCCGAGGTCGCGATTGAGCAACTCTGTGATTTCTTCAGACGTGGCCGGCTTTTTGATCTTGTTCAAGGCTCGCAGGATATGCTCGTCGAGACGGTGGTTCGCATTTGGAACCTGGCGCATTCGCGGTTCTCGGGTTTGAACGCGGGCCTGCTGAAGGGTGCTCATTTCGCGTTCGGTCTGGTGCTGCAAAACAAGAGCAGCGGCTCAAGAGGAACGGGTCGGTACCAGCTGGAGAATCAGTCTACGAATTGCCTCAGGTTGATGCTCCCCGGCAGCACCCGCCAAAGTATACGTCCGTTCAAAGCCGTTCAGCCCTTCCACTCGGAGCTCCCAATTCTCGCTGGCTCGCGATCCGGAGATCGACACGCGCCACTCTCCGCGTTTGTCGCCGAGCGCGTGCTCGATACTCGCAGCGATTTCTCTGCTTAACTGAGGATCCCCGAGATTCTGCAGCTCAATCGCCACTGGCATCGCATAGCAATTCTAGCCGAGGAGCCCCCCGCCCATTCGTTGGTGCAAACCGGTCAAAGCCTTGCGGGACGGGGTGTCGAGGTGATCTCTAACCAGTTTATCCACAATTTGTGTCGAAAACTGCGAAGCGAGAGCGATGTCAGATCGGCTCACGAAGATTCTTTCCAGAGCGGACAAACCGAGGGAAAGCGGTGAACCTGCATACCGGAAATAGGAAAGGCTGCGACATTGGTTACGCTCCAGCCATCAGCTCCTGCGAGGGACCGAGGCCGGAAATGCCCCATTTTGTGGAACGCCATCTGGAGCGTGTGGAACAGTACAACTCGCGGCATATGTTCAAAGTCGGAATTACCGGCTGGGCACAGGTGAACGGGTGGCGCGGGGACACTTCCATCGCCAAGCGTGTCGAGTACGACCTTTATTATCTACGCAATTGGAGCCTAACCTTCGATCTCCAGATCATGACAATGACTGTTCTGCGCATCTTCAACAGCAAGAACGCCTACTGATTTGCCCCGTGGCGATTCAAAATAGAGTCCCCGAATTATTTCTGGGGGAACGCTCCTCATTACGTACTGGATTACGCACTGGCCCGCAATGCAAAGTTACGGTGCACCGCTGGCGTGCAGGTTGGCCTTCTTGGCTGTGGGTGCGGATCAGGCCTTTGAGGTGAGCTTGACTTCGAGTATCCGGGACGATCTGCCGATGACCGCAAGGGATGCGCATCCGCATTCAAACGACTCGATCCAGTTTAGCTTGGCCGCGGCGGCGTCTGCCCCGGCGCGGCCGGCTCTCAGTCTTGCGCGGCACACCTGGCGCTCGCGCGTTCGGAGCCAGTACCTTTTCGATTTCCTCGCGCAGCCAGCGATTTGCCGGATCATTCTCCACACTCTCGTGCCAATACAAGTGAGCTTCGAGGCGGGGCGCTGGGAGGGGGAAAGGATATACCCGATTCATCCAGCCGGGGTTCGCGAACCCCGTGCTCAGGATTAACGCATGGCGCTCTGGCAGGGTAAGGAGCATGTCCGTTTCACTCACCACCATCCAAGCCGTGTGGTTATGTTGGTTACGCAGAAAGACCTGCCGGCGAAGTCCACGCCGGCTAAGCTCGATGTCGATCAGGCTCGGGCCGTGGCGCCGGGAAGAGACCTGAATATGACGTTGCGCCAAATAAGCATCCAGGTTGAGTTTGTCTGCGATCGCCGGGTGGCCGGCCCGGGCAACAACCACGAACGCTTCATTCAGAAGCCACTTATGCCGGATGCGATCGCTCATGGTCAACGGAATGTCGATGGCCAGGTCGACGGATCCGCTCGCCAGTTCGGTCTCCAGATCCCGGCGTTTGACCCGCGAGATGGTGATCGACATTCCAGGGGCGGCGTGCGTCAGGTGCCGCAACAGCTCAGGAAGAATTAGAGCTTCGGCGTATTCCCACAGCGCCAGGTGGAAATTCCGCCGGGTGTGTTCGGGAATGAAATTGCGACTCTCGCTCAGATTCACTTCCAGAATCTGCAGCGCCTGCCGCACTTGTTCAATCATGTTCCGGGTGAACGGCGTCGGCACCATGTGCGGCCCCTGGCGAACGAAGAGTGGGTCCTGAAGGAGATCGCGCAGTCTTTTCAGCGCATGGCTGATCGCAGGTTGGGTGAGGTTCAGCTGTTGGCCTGCGCGGGTAAGGTTGCCCTCGCGATAAACGGCTTCCAGCACTACGAACAGGTTCAGATCGACCTGGCTTAAATGCACGCCGCATATATTACAGGATTCGTAGGATTCATTAGGAGAATTCTGCTGAAATCGCTAGGCTAAGACGGCTGTAGGGGGCCGCGCTGATCCCCTGTAGCTTATCGTCTATCTATTATCTATGGACTTTTTTCCGTCACCGAAAGCCCAGAGCTATGTCCAGCGCCTGTCGGCGTTCATGCAAGAGCATGTGTTGCCTTCGGAGCCTCAGTATCATGAGCAATTGCAGAATGATCCCGACTGGCGCGGCTGGAAGCAGCCGTCGGTGATGGAAACGCTGAAGGCCAAAGCGCGCGCCGCCGGCTTGTGGAATCTTTTTCTTCCCGATGGGACATATGGCGCCGGCCTGACGAACGTGGAGTATGCACCGCTGGCGGAAATTACCGGCCGATGCTCCATTGCGCCTGAAGTTTTCAACTGCAATGCTCCAGACACCGGCAATATGGAAGTGCTGGTGAAGTACGGGTCGGAAGCGCAAAAAGAACGATGGCTCAAGCCGCTGCTGGCGGGCGAGATTCGTTCTGCGTTCTGCATGACGGAGCCGGACGTGGCCTCGTCCGATGCCACGAACATGCAGGCCACGGCCCTGATCGAGGGAGACGAGGTCGTACTCAACGGGCGGAAATGGTGGAGCTCCGGAGTCGGACATCCTCATTGCCGGTTGCTCATCTTCATGGGTCTGACCCACAGCTCCGCGAGCAAATACGAACGCCACTCTCTGGTGCTGGTGCCGCTCGACACCGCAGGCGTCAAAATTGAGCGCATGGTCCCGGTCTTTGGATCCTATGACCCACCCTTCGGTCACGGCGAGGTTAGTTTCACCAATGTCCGGGTGCCGCTCGACCACGTCATCGCCGGACCGGGCCGTGGATTCGAAATCGCGCAAGGCCGGCTTGGTCCGGGCCGCATACATCACTGCATGAGAACCCTCGGGGCGGCCGAACGCGCGCTTGAGCTTTTGTGCCGCCGCTCACTGCAGCGTGCGGCCTTTGGCAAACCTCTGGCTGACCTGGGCGCCAATGCCGATGTCATCGCCAATGCCCGCATCAGGATCGAGCAAGCTCGTCTTCTTACGCTCAAAGCCGCATGGATGCTGGACGAATTCGGCACCAAGGGCGCGCGCAGCGAAATCTCCCAGATCAAGGTCGCCGTTCCCACGATTGCGCTGGAGATTATCGACGAGGCAATACAAATGCACGGAGGCGCCGGCGTTTCCGACGATGTTCCTCTGGCCGAAATGTTTGCCACGATCCGCACCCTTCGCATCGCAGACGGCCCCGACGCAGTGCATCGCGCCTTGATTGCCCGGCTGGAGCTCAGAAAATATAAGCCCACGAGCGCAGTCTCGGCACGAACCGCTGGAGAAGGCGCGACAGCCTCAGCCTGAAAGAGCACGCGCCCGATTCAGAAGCTGAAGCGCAATCCGAGTTGGATCTGGCGTTTGGGGAAGTCCGAGGTGAAAGCCAGCGGCGTACTGGGTGTTGCCGTTCCGCCGCCTGGAATAGCGGCGCCCGGTTGAATTCCGCTCACGTTGAACGTCGTAAAGCCAGGGTTAAAGCCAAACAGAGGGCTCACTTCGTTGTTCACGCTGGCGTAGTTTGTCCGGTTCGGAATGTTGAATCCCTCCGCGGTGAACTGCAGGTTCGACTTCTCGCCGATTCTGTGCTGCCAGGTCAGGCGCATGTCGAAATCGAAGTAATCGGGGCCGAGGCCGGTGTCGCGCGGCGCCCCGATAGGACGTTCATTGGTGGTGTGATTGTCGCCGTTCACCTCTCCTCCGGCCAACAGGTTGAAAGGATGCCCGCTGTGGGCGGAGAAAATCGGAGAGAGCTGGAATCCCGACAAGACGCTCCGTTTCCAAGGGCTGTCGAACACTCCCGCGATCACTACTTTGTGCCGCTCATCGAATTCGGAAACAGCGCGATCTAAGTTGAGGTTCGTGGGATCCTGCGGCCCGTAGTCGCTGTTGTAATCCGTGGAGGTGTCGATGCCTTTACTGTAGGTGTAATTTCCAAACACCGTAAAATGTTCGCTGAAGCGCTTCTTCACTTCTACGATGCCGCCCTCGTAAAGCGCGTACGCCTCGGAGCTATATTGGTTGTTCTGCGTCACCAGCGGATTCACAAAGCATTGCGCGGTATTGCACGGCAGGCCCTCAACACCGCCCAGCGGGTCGGCCCCGGCGGCGGTCGTGTTCCAGTTACGGTAGGAAACCGTCGCGCCATTGGCCAGAGTTACCGTGCTGAAGGGCGCGGGCAGCAGATTGGTGTCAATCGCGACCGGGAGTCTTTGCGTGTGCGAATAAATACCGCTGATGGAAATGGCGAGCCCGGTTCCGATCTGCCGCTCGATCCCGAACGAAGCCTGTTGCGCGATCGGTGGACGATAGCCCGGCTGGTTCACGAAAACCACTTGCAGCGGGCCGACTGGGCCGGTATTCGTGACATTGATACCAAGCGGAGCTACAGAAGCCGGCGTGACGCAGGCGCTATTCCCCGCGGTCGGGGTTGTACACTGAATTAGTCCCTCGCCAAAAAGCGTCTGGAAAACGGCTGGCGCGCCCGCTAAACCTAACGCCGGAACCCCAGCCAGCGGATCTACATAAATAGAAATTTCACGATTGCACGGGCTTGCGCCGGTGCCGGGAACGATCGGTGCTCCGAACTGCGAGATTCCGCAGATCCCAACGAGATTCGCGACCTGGCCGGCTCCGGTGCTGTTTTCGACTGCAGACTTGTTATGGTTCAAAACCCCGAGGCTCAAATCGACGTCGGGAATTTGGGCATCCACTGGCCCGTAGAAGATTCCGTATCCGCCCCGCACCACAGTCTTGTGGTCCTTGCTGGGATCCCAGGCGAAAGAAATGCGAGGAGCAAAATCCTTCTTATACGTGGTCAAAGGGGCAAATTGCGAATCTACTTCGTAACGGAGACCGTAGTTCAGAGTGAAGTTCGGTGCCATTTCCCAGGAATCCTGCGCGTAGATTGCGCTTAGAGGCCGTGTGTAATAGCCGTAGACCGGATTTCCGAATCCCTGCTGGTAAACCTCCGGCACTCCCAGAGATGAGGACTGCAACGAACTGAGGTTGGCTCCCGGCGTAGTCACTCCGCAGGGATTCTCCGCGGTGGGAGCCATGCACGGACTGAGCACGAGCCCGCCTGGAAGCGAACCGAACACAAAGCGGCCCGGGAAAAAAGTGTGCGACTCCGTGTGGTTGCCGCGGAGCAGTTCGTTGGCGCCGAACTTAAAAGTGTGATTGCCGCGGATCAGGGTGAAATTGTCGGCCAATTCGTAGCGGCGCAGGATCGTGATGTTGGGCAGAAAAATGTTTGTTCCCAGGTTATTAATAAAACCGGGAATCTGAAGCCCAGCCTCTCCTGGCTCATTAGGGATTACGTTAAAGCTGTCATAGTCCCACTGCACCCGGGCCTCATTCTGGACGTTGGGACTGAACTGGTGATACCAGGCGGCTTGCAGATTATTGTCGTAAGTGTGGGTCGAACTTCCCGCCGAAAACGCGGTTAAGGACTGCACATCCGGCGACTCCTCCAGATCGTGGCCATACCTGTAGGTAACAGAGAGCTCGTTGTTCGCATTGAAGCGGTGATCCATACGCGCCGACCCCAGGTATTCTCGTGTGTCGTAAGGAAAAACCCCACCCTCGTTTTCAAACTGGCTGACGAGGAAGGCATTCAAGCCTTGCTGAATCGGGCTCAGACCCTGGCCGGGAGTGACCGACAGCGCGCTCTGGAGAGCGAAAGCGCAATCGAGGGACGAAAGCATCACATATGTTCCCGGTACTGATGGATTGGGCAGGCAAGGAACGGGATTCGGGTTGGTTGACTGGACCAGCGCGGTAACGACCGCCTGTTGCGCGAACCTTGGATCGCTCTCTGGGAAGGGGTTGGAAGTCGCGGTCGCCGAGGGTCCGGCGAAGATCGAGCTGCTGGTCAGCAGGGGAACGGAATTCTGCGAGTTCTGCCGCAGGCCCTCGAAAGAAGCGAAGAGGAAAGTTTTGTCTTTTTGGATGGGGAGACCAATGGTGCCACCGTACTGCTGGCGGCTGAGGGAATTCTTGATCGGAGTGCCGGCCGAAGTGGTGTTGAAATTCGCGAAGGTCGGATCGGGCGCCAGGGCGGAGCTGAAGGCGAAGGGGTCGCGCGCATCGAGGGCATCGTTGCGGAAGAAGCCGTAGAAACCACCATGCAGATGATTAGTGCCGGACTTGGTCACTATGTTGATAGAGGCGCCAGTGGCCGCCCCCAGATCGGCGGCGTAGTTGCTGCGATTGATTTGGAATTCCTGCACATCGTCTTGGCTTACCGTGAGGCGCACCCCGCCGCTATCGCCCGAGGTCTCGCCACCATCGACCGTTATGCTGTTTCCCCGGCCATTGCTGCCGTAGAACGACAGGCCGCTTTGCGGGGTTTGCTTTACTCGGAAATCCTGATCTCCCGCCAGGCGAGTGGCATCGGAGACTCCGGGTGCAAGCAGCGTAAACGTCAGGTAATCGCGACGGTCAATCGGCAGGTCGGCGATGTACACCTGCGAGATTCTGTCGGCTTGGCTGCCCCGTTCCGTTTCCACCACCGGCGGCTGGTCGGTCACTTCGACTACGGTTGCGGCGCCTGAGGGTCTCAGTTTGAAATCCGAGATCACCGTTTGCCCGATGGCGACGGCGACGCCTTTTCGAATTTCAGTTGTGAACCCCGCCATCTCCACACTGACGTCGTAGGTCGCCGGCAACAGTCCCGCAATCCGGAACTGCCCTGTGCCATTCGTCGTTGCCGTGCGCTTCAGTCCGGTTTGCGTATCCACCACGTTGACTGTAGCTTTGACTACCAGACCACCGCTGGAGTCAGTCACAGTTCCGGTAATCTCCCCCGATGTGCCCACGCCCTGCCCGTACGCCATAAAGGCCGCAACCAGGCAGTAGACGAGAACACATACGATTGGCATCAACGTGGAGGTGGCACAGACCTGCTTGCAGGAATGTGGCGTGTTGCATGAAGCTGCATGACGATCTAGACCGTTCCGTTCGAAAACCATATTCCCCCTGCGTTAGGATCGCCTGAATTACACGGTTGAGCACCGCACGCCTGACCGCGCTCAGTTCCGCCCGAACAAAGTACGGTTCGACCGGGAGTTGCTTCAGGAGCGAGCCATTCCCTACGTTTGCTTGACCATTTGGAGAGCCATGTTTGGCAATGATCCGCGCGCGAGAGTATCCGCGTTTGCGCGATTCATCAAATGAATTATTTTGATGGTCGTATATGCCGGTGGAGAATGCTCGGCGGTTCGCTAGCGATCACTCGGAAACCGCGATAATTTCTCCGTCTCCGGGCACTCGTGGATGCCCTGCGACAAAAGAAACTCCAGTATTTCTTTATGCGAGGATTGCGTCTGATCGGTGAAAAACAGATGGCTGGCCTCGTCGAGCAGGACGAGTCTTGCTCCCGGAATCCGCTGCACGATCAACTTCCCGTTCGCAGGAGGAACAAGGGCATCCGACTTGCCATGGATCACCAGCGTGGGTGCGGTGATCCGGTCGATTCGGCTGTAGCCTTCCCAGGCCAGGATTCCCTGCAGTTGCGCCATATAGCCTGCCGTGGTCGGAAGCCAGCGCCGGCGCACGATGGTATCTTCGTCGATCTTCTCGTGAGGCGTGGCAGCATCGTAGATGTAGGGAAGGATGGCTTCGCGCGCCTGCTCGATCGTCATACCCTGAGCGAACAAAATGTCGGTCACTTTGCGATCCGCGCGCACCGCGGATGGTCCGCCCGCCGCGGTGCAGCCCAGAATCAACGAGCGCGTTCTCGCCGGATATTGCAGCGCGAACTCCTGGGCAACCATTCCACCCATTGAAACCCCGAAAACGTGGGCGCGGGAAACTCCAGCGGCATCCAGGACTGCGGCCGCGTCCGATGCCATGGCCGCAATGGAATACGGTCCCGGGGGAACGTCGCTCTGTCCAACGCCTCGGTTGTCGAACGCAATCGTGCGGAAACGTTGCGATAGCACGGGACGGGAACGATGCCACAACGCCGACGCATAGCCGAGACCCATAATCAGAAGGACTGGCTCTCCCTGTCCCTGTTCGTCCCAGTAAATCTTCGTCCCTTGATTGTCTACGAAAGCCATTGCGACTTCTTCCTATTGCAGAGGAGTCCCTCGCGGCGTCATGACGAGGCGGAAAGGCCGCGTTTGTCCTGGACACCTACGACACTTTCAACATGAGCTTGCCGAAGTTCTCACCCTTGAAAAGCTTGGTCAGAGTTTCGGGGAAGGTTGCGAGTCCCTCCACAATGTCCTCACGCGACTTCAGCTTGCCGGCGGCCATCCACGCCGTCATTTCCGCCACAGCTTGCGGGTAGCGGTCGACGTAATCCATCACCAGCATGCCTTTCATCATGGCGCGATTGGTCAGCAGAGACATGTAGTTGCGGGGGCCGACGGTGGGGCCGGTGTTGCAATACTGCGAGATTGCGCCGCAGATCACGATCCGGGCCCCGTGCGCCAGGTTCGCCAGCGCCGCCTCCAGAATAGTGCCGCCCACATTGTCGAAGTAAACGTCAATGCCCTGGGGGCAATGCGTACGAAGCGACTGCTTCACGTCTTCGAATTTGTAGTCGATGGCCGCGTCGAAGCCCAGTTTATCTACGATGTAGCGGCATTTTTCTCCGCCTCCCGCGATGCCCACAACGCGGCAATTCTTTATTTTTGCGATCTGCCCCACTATTGCACCGACTGCTCCCGCGGCCGCCGAGACTACCACGGTTTCTCCGGACTTCAGCTGACCGGTGTCCAGAAGCCCGAAATACGCGGTCATTCCGGTCATGCCAAGAACGCTGAGGTACTTTGACAGCGGAGCGCTGGGCGCATCGATCTTCCTGACTCCGTCGCCGCGGATCAGCGCGTACTCCTGCACGCCGAATAATCCTGAAACCTGATCGCCCACGGCGAAGCGCGGGTTACGCGATGCGATCACGATCCCCACGCCTAGCGCTCGCATCAATTCTCCGATGGCAACCGGCGGCATATAGGAACGCTGCTCGTTAATCCACATACGCATCGCTGGATCGAGGGAGATGTATGACACACGGACCAGCAGTTCGCCTTGCTGGGGCTCCTCGACCGATTCCTCCGTATAATTCCAGTCGCTCGCTTTTGGCATCCCGACCGGACGCGCCGCCAGCAAGAATTTGTGATTGGTGAGCGCCAATGTTCCCTCCTTTTTGGCAACTGATGCATGCAGGGCTAAAGCCGTGCCCTTACCAAATCATGCTCGAACCAGAGTTATCCGATCTCCCCAGACGCGGTAAGCTCGGTCTCGACGCTAATTCAGAGGCTCTCGCAGATTTCAGACCACGTAGCGCTCGCCCGCCAGCAGTCGTTTCGCAATCTGGCGCCTTAGCGCAATCGTATTTACTGGATCGCAATTGGCATAAGCGCGTAAGCACAACAGAAGCTGCCGCAGGTCAGCGCCTCCCGCGCAGGCGCAGAGCACGGTACGCGACGAGAGCTCGATTTTGGCGATAGCATCGCGCAGGTAGACAGCGCAGGCATCCATGGCGTTGACGCCACTGCCGGCCGCGGCCAATTTACGGCTGCGCAGCAAGGCCGATTCCATGGCAAATACTTCCATGATGATGTCGGAGAGATTCATGACGATTTCCTGTTGTAGCTCGATCTGCGCGCCATATTTTTCGTGCGCCACTCCGAGCGTCAGCAGGGCAACTGTCTTTGCATTGTGGACCAAACTCAAGTCCTGGTCGGCGAATTCGAGACTTGCCTCCGGAGTTTGCGCGTTGCTCTGCTGCAGGACGGTGCGGGCGGCCTCGAACAGAGGCAGAAGGCCGCGGGCGGCACGCTTGAGCGGCATCCCCGTGATGACCAACCGGTTGATTTCGCTGGTGCCCTCGAAGAGGCGGTTAATGCGCGCGTCGCGATAAGCGCGCTCGACGGCGTAGTCCTGATGGTAGCCGTAGCCGCCGTGGATCTGTACTCCTTCGTCGACCACGTAATCGAGCATCTCGGCGGCGTAAACCTTGACCATCGAGCACTCGGCCGCAAATTCCTCGATGGCTTTCAGTTCCTGAGAGGCGCCGGCTGGCGATCCGGGTGCGCCGTGCATCTGGTTTTCGATCAATCCTACGACACGCCAAGCCATCGACTCGGTCACGAAAATGCGGATCGCCATTTCGGCCAGCTTGTGTTGAATCGCGCCGAACTCGGAGATGGTCGAGCCGAATGCCTTGCGCTGTTTGGCGTACTTGATGCAAATGGCAAGCACGTTCTTGGCAGCTCCGACCAGAGCCGGACCGAGTTTCAGCCGTCCGATGTTGAGAATGTTGAAAGCGATTACGTGCCCGCGGCCAATTTCGCCGAGCACGTTTTCCACCGGCACTGGAACATTATCCAGATACACGGCGGTGGTCGAACTGCCGGTGATACCCATCTTGTGTTCTTCGGCGCCACTGCTTACGCCGGGAAAGGTTCGCTCAACGAGAAATGCGGTGAATTGTTCTCCAGCGACCTTGGCGAATACTGTGAACAGGTCGGCTGCGCCGCCGTTGGTTATCCACATTTTCTGGCCGTTCAAAATGTAGTGTCTGCCATCGGGCGCAAGATCGGCGCGGGTTCTGGCGGACAAAGCGTCGGATCCGGCCAGTGGTTCAGTGAGCGCGTAGGCGGCCAGCATTTCCACCTTCGCCAGCTTCGGCAAGTATTTCTTTTTTTGATCGTCGTTACCGAAGTAGACAATCGGCAGTGTGCCGATGCCGGTGTGCGCCGAATGCCAGCCCCCGTAGGAACCGTCGCGTCCCATGCGTTCCGCGGTTACCATCAGGGAGGGCAGATCCATGGCCATTCCTCCGTATTCCTCCGGGATGGTCATCGCAGTCAGACCCAGTTCCACGGATTTCCGAAGCACGGCCATGGCTGCGCCGGGCTGCTTGTCGCGGATCGCCGGCAGATTCGGCTCAACTTCGTTAGCCCAGAATTCATCGACCATCCGGCCCACGGCGAGATGTTCTTCGCTCAGATCTTCGGGCGTGAAAATATCCTGCGGGGTCGAATCGTCAAGCAGGAACGCCGTTCCTTTTGTCTGGCGCGGGGTATCTGTTAATGTCGTCATGAAAAACTCCTATGCCGCCTTTTGAGATTGAGAATCTGAACTCTTTGAAACAATTTGAGGGACGGGAGTTCCCCGCGACCGAATGGCTCGTGATCGCGCAGGATCGCATCCGAAAATTCGCCGATGCCACCGAAGACCGCCAGTGGATTCACCTCGACCTGGAGCGCTCGCAGCACGAATCGTCTTTTGGCGCAACGATCGCTCACGGCTTTCTGACACTTTCGATGCTGAGTTACTGGCTGGGCTGTGCAATCCATATCGGCTCGGGTGTCGCCATGAGCGTCAACTACGGCCTGAATAAGGTTCGTTTTCCTTCCGCCGTTCGTGCGGGTTCGCAGGTTCGGGCCCGGGTGACTCTGCTTTCGGTGAAGGAATCGCCCGAATTTGTGGACGCCACTTTTCTCATCCACGTCGAAGGCCAGTCGTCCAGCAAGCCGCGTTGCGTCGCCGAATGGCTGGTCCGGTATTACGCGAGGTGAATAGGAATTCATATCGTCCCGCTTTCCGCGCAGTTCCAGGAAGCCCGCAGCAGTGTGTGGATTCTTGCCGGCATCGCGGCAAAGCGCGCGTCCTGCGTCAATCCCTGCGCATAGCGGTAGTAGATTTGCTGGATGATGACCGCCACTTTGAAGCGGGCGAACGTCAGGTAAAAAATCATGTCTCCGGGATCGCGGCCGGTCGCGACCGCGTAGCGCTCGACCAGCTGCGGCCGCGTCAGTGTGCCGGGCAGGGTAGTCGGAGCGCTGCGAATTTCCTGCCAATCTTCCGGATCATGAGGATCCGTCCAGTAGGCGAGCGCCGTCCCGAGATCGGTGAGCGGGTCGCCCACGGTCGACATCTCCCAATCAAGTACGCCAACGATGCTGGTCAGGTCGTTGGTCGCGTTCCCGGGATCGAGCACAACATTGTCATATTTGTAGTCGTTGTGAATCAGCGCGGTCTCATGGCTCGCCGGCATTCGTTCCGTGAGCCATGCGGAAATGCGTTCGACTTCGGGCAGGTCGTGCGTTTTCGAATTATGGTAGCGTTCAATCCAGCCCCTGACCTGGCGTTCGAGATAGCCTTGCGGCTTGCCTAAATCGGCCAAACCGATCGCAGCGTAATCGAGACGATGCAAACGCGCCAGATTATCGACGAATGCTTCACTCAATCGACGCGCTGCCTCCGGCGAAAAGGAGACGCCGGGAGGGGGATCGCGGCGCAGAATCGTTCCTCGAATTGGCTCCATAATGTAGAAGGGCGCGCGAAGAATCTCCAGATCGTCGCAATAGAGCAGCGCCTTGGGCGCAGGGGGATAGGCAGCGTGCAGTTTCGAGAGCACGCGGAACTCCCGCGCCATATCGTGCGCCGACCGGACCTTGCTGCCGAAAGGCGGACGACGTAATACAACTTCTCTGCTGCCGATTCGCACAAGGTACGTCAGGTTGGAGTGGCCGCCAGGAAATTGTTCGACGGAGACCGGTTCGCCCTGGCCGAAGCGCTCTTGCAGAAACGGCCGCAGGCGGGCGAGATCGAGTTCTTCGCCTGCTCTCACGGTTCCCGCCTGATCGCAAAGTGCCTGCATATTGACAGTTCCTGAACCTCTCTAGCGGTATGTCAGCAACCGGTCTCCGTTGAGATGCGGGTGCGCATTGAACGCGCTCAGCGTGAAGCGCTCGCCCGATGCCAGAAATTCGCTGAACGAGGCGTTTCGCGACATCCAGGTCAGCTGCAGTGTGTCGTCGGCGGACAAGTGCAGGGCCTGGCGTACGGCGACGCCAATTGCTCCGGCCGACGTGAAGATCACCGCGCTACCCGATGAGGAAGTATCGCGAACCACTTGCACCAGTCCTCGCTCCACTCGCGAACAGAATTCGTGCCAGGGTTCCACCCCTTTTGCCCTTACTTCTCCCGCTGCCCACCTGCGAATCACTGCCTCAAACAACTTCTGAAACGTCCTCCGGCCGTCGCCAGATTGGTTGGGTTCTTTCGAACTCTCATACGCCCGGTGCAACTCCCGGATCTCTAGATTTGCCTGGAGCAGTTGCGGAAGACATTCCCGCAACGCCGCCTCGGCTTGATATTCGTCAAATTCGCTCATAACGACTGTCTCGGGAAAATCAACTCCCGCCCGCCGATACGCATCGGCGACGATCCGGGCTGTTTCCCGTTGTCGCAGACGCGGGCCAGAATAGGCGCCGCTAAAAACCAGGCCCCGCCGCGCCCAATATTCCCCGAGCAACCTGGACTGCTCTTCACCGTTAGCGCAAAGCTTGTCATAGTTCCCGTCCCGGTCTAGAAATGACGCTTGTCCGTGCCGCACCAGGATGATGTTGCTCATGCGTTTTGCCCTGTCAATCGATCCCTCTCAGTTCGCACGCTCGAATAGTCCGGCCGCACCCTGGCCCCCGCCCACGCACATGGTGACAACTCCGAGGCGAGACCCCCGCCGGACCATTTCGTTGGCCAGCGTCCCCACCATTCGTGAGCCGGTCATGCCGAACGGGTGGCCGATGGAAATTGAACCGCCATTTACGTTCATCTTCTGGGGATCGATTTCCAACCGATCGCGGCAATACACCACCTGAACCGCAAACGCTTCGTTGAGTTCCCACAGGTCGATGTCACTCATTTTCGCGCCAGCGCGTTGCAATAATTTCGGCACCGCGAAAACTGGACCAATGCCCATTTCGTCGGGATCGCAGCCGGCCGCCTGAAACCCTCGAAAAACCAGTTTGTAAGGAATGTTGAGTTGGTCCGCGCGTTGCCTCGACATCACGAGCGTCGCTGACGCCCCATCGGAAAGCTGCGAGGAGTTTCCCGCCGTGACGGTGCCCTGGCCGCTGGAGGGATCAAAGTGCGGCTTGAGAGCCAGCAAACCTTCCAGCGTAGTGTCGGGACGATTGCATTCGTCTTTGTCGGCGCATACTTCTTCTCTTGCGATTACCTCATTGGTCTTCTTATCCAGCGTCGCGCGCGTCACGCGCATGGGAGCGATCTCTTCCTGAAAGAAACCATTTCTTTGCGCCTGAGCCGTGCGCTGCTGGCTCAACAGAGCGTATTCGTCCTGCACCTGGCGGCCGATCTTGTAGCGTTTGGCCACGACCTCAGCAGTTTCTCCCATCACCATGTAGACACCCGGCATCTGCTCAAGCAGCCGGGGATTGGGATCGTGGTTGCGGGGAGTCATGGTAATGCTTTCCACACCGCCGCCGATCATCGCGTCCGCGCCCCCGTTCACGATCTGGTACGCCGCCAGCGCAATCGCCTGCAGACCCGAAGAGCAAAAGCGATTGAGAGTGACTCCCCCGACCGAGGTTGGCAGACCCGCGAGCAACGCGGCCACTCTCGCGATGTTGTGCCCCTGCGCGCCGTGCGGCTGCCCGCAGCCGAGAATTACATCTTCGACTTCGCGCGGATCGAGTTGCGGCGTCTTGCGCAGGACATCCCCTATGCAGTGCGCCGCCAGATCGTCAGGACGTGTCAGATTGAACGATCCGCGAAATGACTTGGCAAGCGCGGTGCGCGAACTGGCTACTATGACTGCCTCTCTCATAACGCTGAAGACGCTCCCAATGCCTCGCTATGCGGCTGCAACCTGCTGTTTGTCGAACTCGGCGAATGTTTTTCCGGCTTCGGCCAGCTGCTTCAGCAGAGGAGCCGGCGCCCAGAGTTCTCCATGCTGCTGGTGGAATTCGCAAACGCGCTGGTAAACCTTTTGCAATCCGACGGTGTCGGCATGCCACATGGGACCGCCACGGTGGGCGGGAAATCCGTAGCCGTTGATATAGATGACGTCGATATCGACGGCGCGCAGCGCATATCCCTCTTCGAGGATGCGCGCTGCTTCATTCACCAGCGCGTAGATGCAACGATCGACGGCCTCGGCGGCGGAAATCCGGCGTTGCGCAATTCCAGCTTCCGCGCTCCACCGTTGCACCAGATCGGCAACTTCGGGATCAGGGTTCGGGTGCCGATTTTCGTCGTAGCGATACCATCCTCTGCCTGTTTTCTGGCCATAGCGGCCCATTTCACAGAGGCGGTCTTCGGCGAACGGCTGTCGGATTCCGGGTTTTTCCAGGTGGCGATACTCTTTGCGAATGCGCCAGCCAACGTCGAGACCCGCCAGATCGCCGACTGCCAGCGGGCCCATGGCATTGCCGAATTCGACCAGCGCCTGGTCGACCGCTTCGACCGCCGCGCCTTCTTCGACCAGGAACTGCGCTTCTCGGCGATACGGTCCGAACATGCGGTTGCCAACAAAGCCACGGCAGTTGCCGACCAGCACTCCGATCTTGCCCAGCTTCTTCGGCAGTTGCATGCACGTGGCGATCACTTCTTTACTTGACTTCTTTCCGCGCACGACTTCCAGCAACCGCATCACATTTGCCGGACTAAAGAAGTGCGTTCCGATCACCGATTCGGGCCGGGACGTAACCCCGGCAATCTCGTCGATATTGAGTGTGGAGGTATTGGTTGCCAGAATCGCGCCTGGCCGGCAGGCACGGTCCAAGTCCGCAAACACCGATTTCTTCAGCGCCATACCTTCAAAAACCGCTTCCACCACCATGTCTACCTCGGAGAACGAATCGTAGTTGAGCACCGGGGTAATCAGCTTGAGACGTTCATCCACGAATGCGGGAGTGAAACGCCCGCGCTGCACGGAGTTCGCGTAGTTCCTTCGAATTTTTCCCATGCCCAGTTCAAGCGCTGCTTCATCCACATCCTTCAGGAGCACAGGAATGCCCGCATTGGCAAAGACCATCGCGATGCCGCCGCCCATGGTGCCGGAGCCGACGACTGCCACGCGGTTCACCGGAATCACCGGCGTTTCCCTGGGAACGTCAGGAATCTTGGCCACTTCGCGCTCGCCAAAGAAGACATGGATCAGAGCTTTGGACTGATCGGAAAAAAGGCATTCGGTAAAAAGCTTTGCCTCGACCTGGCAACCCTCCTCGAATGGCAATTTCGTGGCGGCTTCGACAGCATCGATGGCGGCCAGAGGAGCCTTCAGGCCACGCTGCTTCTTGCGCGCCGCATCACGTGCTGCCGCAAAAAATGCTGCGCTGTCGCCGGCGGCTTCCAGCTTGTCCATTCGTTCCCGTGTTTTGGGCGCGGGCTTGCCAATCACTTCCCGCGCAAACGCAAGCGCTCCGGGGAGCAGATCTCGGTCAATCAGACGGTCGATCAGTCCGAGCGCGGCCGCCTCGGTTGCCGGAATCGGTTTGCCCTCGACGCACATCTCGACCGCTTTGGCCACGCCGACCAGGCGCGGCAATCGCTGAGTTCCACCGGCGCCCGGAATAATGCCTAACTTCACTTCCGGCTGGCCCACCTGCGCCGTGGGCGATGCGACCCGGTAGTGGCCGGCCATGGCCAGCTCCAATCCGCCGCCGAACGCCTGGCCGTGTATGGCCATGATCACCGGCTTGCCGCTGTTCTCGATCTGAAGCAACAGCGGCAGCAGGGTTACACGGCGGGCTCCGCTCGCCGTCATCTTGCCGAATTCCTTGATATCGGCGCCGGCGACAAATGTCCGTCCAGCGCCGATTACCACGGCCGCCTTGACAGCCGGATCGCTATTCAGCTCGTCGATCGCCGCCGAGATCCCTTCGGGCACGCCCGGGCCGAGTGCGTTGACCGGCGGGTTGTCGATGGTGATGATTGCGACGTCGTTGTCTTGAGTGATTCTCACCAGGTTGTTCATAGGGCAATTTCCGTCTTATATTTCTTCCGCAATTCTCTTTTCAGAACTTTTCCGGTCGCAGTCTTGGGCAGGCTTTCGCAAAACTCAATCGATTGCGGGCACTTGTAGTGGGCGAGGCGCGCGCGGCAAAACTCGATCAATTCCACTTCCCCGAGCCTCGCGCCCGGCTTCGCCACCACGATGGCTTTCGGCACCTCACCCCACTTCTGATCGGCCACAGGGATGACGGCGGCTTCGTAAACTCCGGGGTGGGCTGACAGCACTTTTTCGACATCGAGAGAGGAAATGTTTTCCCCACCGCTGACAATGATGTCTTTCTTGCGGTCGACGATCTTGATGTATCCGTTTTCTGCGACGACGGCCATGTCTCCGGTGTGAAACCACCCGCCGCGCATCGCTTCCGCCGTGGCTTCCGGCTGCTGCCAGTAGCCGGCCATAATTCCATCGCTGCGGGCGATGATCTCGCCCATGCTGACGCCGTCATGCGGCACGTCCTTGTCTTCCGCATCGACAACGCGAACCTCATGTCCCGGATACGCATACCCGGTCATGGCCTGCAGCGCGTTTCGCTCTTCGCCGGCGCACTGCATGTCCGGTTTCATTTCGGCCGTGGCCAGAGATGGCGAACACTCGGTCAGTCCGTAGCCCGAAAAGCATTTGAACCCCAGCTTCTGCTCGACTTCCCGGATCAGGGTCGGAGAAGATGCTGCACCTCCGATCACCGACCACTCCACGCTGCTGAGATCGTACTTGGAGCGCGATGGCGAGTTCACCAGCACCGTCGCCATAATCGGCACCATGCTTAGAGCACTCACTCGCTCCTTCTCCACTAGGCGAAAGACTTCCTCAGGCAGGAATCGCGGAAGCATGACGTGCGTTCCTCCCGCAAGCGTGATGGTGTGAGCGGCTCCCCACCCGTTGGCGTGGAACAATGGAATGGTGTGCAGCAGCACATTCTCAAAACGCGTGTGATGGTACACGGCGAGCTGCATTGCGTGCAGGTACACGTTCCGATGCGTGAGCATCACACCTTTCGGGCTGGCGCTCGTGCCGCTCGTGTAAAAGATTTCGGCCACGGAGTCCTCATCAAAGTCCATGACGTCTCTCCGGTAGGGGGTGGCCGAAGCCAGCATCTGTTCGTAGGTTTGAGTGGAAAGCCAAGCCTCTTGCCGTGTTCCATCCAGTTGATGGAACGAATGCACGGTGCGCAAGTCCTGCCGGAACGAATCCACGAGGCCGGCAAACTCTTGTTCCAGAAAGAGCATGGTCGCGCCCGAATCATTCAGGATGTAGGTCAGCTCCGGCGCCGCGAGGCGAATATTGAGCGGAAGCAAAATGCAGCCTGCTTCGAGAACTCCGAAGTAGGCTTCCAGCAGCCGATGGCAATTCAGGCTGAGGAAAGCCACGCGATCACCCGGCTTGGCTCCGGCAGCGCGCACCGCTCCTGCCAAACGCGCCACACGATCTCCGAATTCGGCGTAGGTGAACCGCAGATCCTGACACACCACGGCTGTCTTGCGGGGAAACTGCAGTTCCGCATAACGCAGAAAGCGGACCGGCGTGAGGGGAAGATTCATAAATGCTTGTTCTTCTCCATGGCGCTCTTACCAGGCCGTCTGGCCTCCATCGACGACCAGCACATGACCGGTTACGTAGGCCGATGCGTCCGAGGCGAGAAAAACCGCCGCGCCCTTGAGATCGTGATCTGCGCCAAAGCGGCCCAGCGGGATCTTCGCCAGCAGCGAATCTCTGCGGTGCTCGATGACACCGCTCGACATATGCGTCGGAAACCATCCGGGGGCGATCGCATTGACCTGAATATTGTGCGGCGCCCACTTGCACGCCAGATCCTTGGTGAACGCGATTACTCCACCCTTACTCGCGTGGTATCCGATGGCCTGCAGATCCGATGACGCTCCGCTCAGACCTGCCACAGATGCGATGTTGATGATCTTGCCCGCACCCTGCGCGGCCATGGCCCTGCCCACGGCCTGACAGAAAAGAAACGTGCCGGTCAAGTTCGTGGAGATTACTTTGTCCCACTGTTCCAGTGTCATCTCTTCCACCGCTGCTCCCCACGACGCGCCGGCGTTGTTGATGAGGATGTCGATGCGACCAAATCTGGCGAGCGCCTCGTCTACGACCTGCTGTATTGCGGCCTTGTCTCTAACATCGCATCCCAGCGCCAGCGTTTGCGCGCCGCGGCTGCGCAACCCTTCGGCAGCCTGCTCGCAACGGTCTTTCTTGCGGGCGCAGAGCACCAGATTCGCACCCATTTCGGCCAGACCCTCAGCCATCTGCCGGCCGAGACCCATCGAGCCGCCGGAAACAATGGCCACGCGGCCCGTCAAATCGAAGAGTTTATTGACATTCACTTCGACAGAAAAACCTTTCCGTGGACAGGGGTGGCCCGCAAAAGTGATAGTTAATAACATATTATAGTTGCTAACGTCAACGCGTTCGCCTCCCCGGGCGATCAGGATCCAACTCAGACCAGGTAATCGCGCTCGGTCTCGCTATGTGTGTTTCTTTATATGCCTTGACAAGTATATGCTCTATGGGGTATACAAAAAGAGTGGAATCTGCCTTCGAAATCATTGCAGAGCCGACCCGCCGCGCCATATTGAACCTTCTGGTCTCTTCAGAACAGTCGGTGGGCGAAATTGAGCGACAGCTTCGCATGACGCAGCCGACCGTGTCGAAGCACCTGCGGGTGCTGCGCGAGGCCGGTTTCGTGGAATCCACGGTGGACGCACAGCGCCGTCTCTACCGGCTGAAGCCGGAACCATTTCAGGAGATGGATGACTGGCTGGCTCAGTTCCGGCGGTTCTGGTCCGTTCACATCGATGCTCTCGAACGCCACCTCGATCGGATGGATAAGGGCCGCATGGATCGTCAACAGGGCAGATCATCAACACCAACGAAAAGCGCACCAAAGAAAAGGAAGACCGAAAGGAAGACGACGCGGCCCAAACCGCAAGCGTGATAAAGGAGAACGAAATGAAAATCAAAGTTACCAGCCTGTATGTAGACGACCAGGAAAAGGCTCTGCGCTTCTATACGGAAGTGCTGGGCTTTGCCAAGAAGACCGATTTCAGTCAGGGGCCATATCGCTGGCTAACCGTGGCCTCGCCCGAGGAGCCGGACGGCACTGAGCTGCAGCTGGCGCTGAATAACAATCCTGCGGCCAAGGCGTACCAGCAGGCGATCTTTCAACAGAATCGGCCGGCGATCATGTTTTTCACCGACGACGTCAAGGGGGACTTCGAGCGCATCAAGGCGCGTGGCGCCGAATTTACGATGCCGCCCACCGACGTGACCGGCTCCACGATTGCGATGCTAAAAGACACCTGCGGCAATATCATTCAGCTCACCCAGCTGGCCCGTTGGTAGGGCGGCCGTTAAGGAGAAAGCGGATGACCGATCTCGCGCAGTACACACCTGGTCCGGCCAATCTGGCGCAGATACGAAAGGACCGAGGACCAAACGGCGAAGAGAAGTGGACGCTCGTTCTGGTTAGAGAGCTTCGCCACTCGCCGGAAAAAGTCTGGCAGGCTCTGACCGATCCGGCGCATCTGCGCGAGTGGGCTCCCTTCGATGCCGATGGGAACCTCGGTACGGTTGGAACCACGGTGAAGCTCACTACGGTGGGAGCGCCCGCGCCGCGCATTACCGAAACAACCGTGACGCGAGCCGACGCTCCTGAGGTGCTGGAGTACAAGTGGGGCAACTTTGATATGCGGTGGGAACTCGAAGCCGCGGGTTATGGCACGCGCCTGACCCTGTGGACCAACATCGGTCACCGCTTCATCGCGATGGGCGCCGCCGGGTGGCACATTTGTTTCGATGTTCTTGATCACTTGCTCAGCGGAACTCCCATCGGGCGAATCGCCGGCCCCAAGGCCATGAACTTCCCTGGCTGGCGCCGGCTGAATGCGGAATATGCCAAGCAGTTCGGTATCGAAACGCCCAACTGGCCGCCTCCGGCCAGATCAGAGTAAATGACCCGGTATCACCGATAAGAGGAGGATAGATTCATGACAGAGGCGGCCAAGCGTTCAATTTTTCGCTGGGTCCACGTCATTTGTGGCATTCCAATACTGGGTTACATTTATGATTCGCCTTCGGATACTCACAACTACGCCCCCAGTGTCAGGTATGTCTTTCTTCCTGTGCTGCTCCTTTCGGGGCTTTGGATGTGGAAAGGCCATGTCGTTCGGCAACTTATTTCGAAGAGATCGGCGGGTAACTTAGCATGAAAGCCATGTCAAACCTAACCCTTTCGAAACAACAACGTGAAGAGCTACTCAAAACATTGAAAGCCCGTTTTGAGAAAAACATGAACCGGCACAAAGGTCTTGAATGGGCTCAGGTACAAGCAAAGCTGGAAGAGAATGCTGAAAAGCTGTGGTCACTCGGTGAAATGGAGCGAACTGGCGGTGAACCGGACGTTATTGGCCACGACGCAAAGACGGGCGAATACATTTTTTATGATTGTGCATCGGAGAGTCCTAAAGGGCGCAGAAGTCTTTGCTACGACCGTGAAGCGCTGGATGGGAGAAGAGAAAATAAGCCAAAAGATAACGCCCTTGACGTGGCAGCTGCCATGGGCATCGAGCTTTTAACGGAACAACAATATCGAGAGTTGCAGAACCGTGGAAGTTTCGATACGAAGACGTCGAGCTGGGTGAAAACCCCTTCTGCGATCAGAAAACTTGGCGGCGCTCTATTTTGTGATCGGCGCTACGACACGGTTTTCGTGTATCACAACGGTGCGGAATCCTATTATGCCGGTCGGGCGTTCCGTGGATCGTTAAGGGTCTAGCTAGCTTGGGGGAAAATCCGGGGGCAGACGGGACGTTTACCAACTCCTTCACTCTTTATTTGAAAGCAGCCCCGATTTCTGGTTGAATACCGCGACGAGGAGTCGCCATGAAAATATACAGCCTCGCTGGCTATCTGATTATTGCGCTCTACATGCTGGCTTGTGTGTATTCCGCTCCGGCTCACCTGGGACCGTGGAGGGGATTGTTGATTGGCGCGGTTTATTTCTTTTTCTGCTGGTTTATGGGCGGCTTGTATCTGGCCGATGTTCTTCATCTGGGAATTGCTCACCGTGCACTCGACTACAAAGAATGGTTTATCAAAGCCGTTACTGTCGTGAATAACACCTTAGCAATCTATGTGAATCCGATTACCTGGGTGAATCGCCATCGATTGCATCACAAGAATTCCGATCATGATGGCGATCCCAATAAAGTTGACACCGATGGTTTCTGGCGTGCCGGATATCTCTGTCTGCTGCCGTACCGGTGTCAGGAGAATCTGGCCACCGACGACATCTTGCAGTCGCGAACCTTCAAGGTGACGGGGAGTCCGGTGTTTGCAGTGGTCGTGCAAACCGCGGTCTTTGGCCTCTTATGGCTGCTGGTTGGAAGTTTGAAGTTTGCGCTGGTGATGTGGATTGGAGTGCGAATTTTCGGATGGTGGGTCAATATGGTTCAAAACTATTGGACCCACACGCGAAAATTTGGCTACCGGCGGTATGACGACGAACGCGACAACGCGATGAACATTGGCGAATGGCTGCCGGTGACGGCGACCTTCAGCGCCTGCCTGCAGAATAATCATCACCACTATCAAACTCTGTTGCGGCTCAGCCACGACGAATCCGAATATGACTTTGGGTTCTTGACGATCAAAGTCATGAAGAGTCTAGGGTTGGTGAAAGCCACGGCGAGGGGCGAACTGGTGCCTCCGGACGTTCGGTTAGCCACGCTGGATTTCTAGGCCATTGCTTGTCTTTTCTTAAGTCTTAAGCCATTCCTTTTCTTTTGGGAAGAAAAGGCTCAAGCGTCTGGCCCACGAAGCTCGGAGAAATCTCTTCGCCATCCAGTCCGTAGCGTTCAGGCCAATGCTCGGGAAAATAGTAGGTGCCGAAAAGTTTGTCGATCCAGGGAAAATGGATGGCGAAATTCTTGTCGATGCCCTCTTTTTGCGAAGTATGGTGCCAATGGTGGTATCGGGGCATCACCAGAAACTTTTCGAGGAATTTCGCATTGGGGCCGAAATTGCAGTGCGTCCAGGTCGCGTGCAGCGTCACAAAAATCAAATAGGCCAGGATGATCGATTGCGAAAATCCGAACATGAGGGGAACGAGGATAAATCCACGGACTAGAGTGTCATCGACAAAGTGGGACCGTGAGCCCGCGATCCAATCGAGCGCCTTCGAGGAGTGATGAATGGCATGAAAACGCCATAGAAAAGGCACTTTGTGCAGAGCCAGGTGAATGAAATATTCAGCGACGTCCGCAACCACAACGGCTAAACAAAATTGCAAAAGCCATGGCATTCGAGCGATCAAGTGCTGAAGAACCGGAACACCCAAATATTTGACCGCCTGCGTAGCTGGCAATAAAACCAGAAAAGATAAGACCTGAATCGGAAGATGAGTGGACATGAAATAAACCACGTCCAGAGTCCATTGGTTCCTGAATGTTCCTTGTTCTGGATACTGCGGCCAAAGTCTTTCGAGAGGCGCGTAGATGAGTGCCATCAGTAGCATATCCAGCAAAAACCAGTCCAGACCGATTGCCGGCCCTTTGGGCAGGGTCCCGTTGATCCGTACACTTGATCCGCCCAAAGCTGTTGCCGCGATGGCAAGCGACATTCCGGTTAATGCCAAAATCTTTTTCTTGCGCAGGATCGAAGAAATGATGGCGAATACGACCGCCGCTACGATGAGGCATTGGATCAGGATGCGCATGGCGTGCATCGGATAATAGGGACGCAGTTCAGGAGAGCTGAGGAGTTGGGGAAAATGCAGGCAGAGAACTCCTCCAAAGGAAAGAAATCCAAAAAAGGCCGACAATATTCCACTCCACCAGCCAGTCCCAAAGCCGGTAGACTCGGCATCGCCAAAGAACTCATTAATCTTTTGTTCGAAGATCTTCTGCTTAATCACGATGCTCCAGTTTACGTTCCCCGGCTCATTCAAGGTATGAGAAAAGAAGTGAGGCCGTTACTGACGTTCCCGGCGCCCTGGATCTGTTCACGCGGGGTTTCGGCTATGTTAATGTTTGAGTGGGTGGACGGTTTTGCGACTCAGCACAGTTTCGCAGCTCAAGGAGGGAACTGTCTAAGAGGCGCCGGTTCCTCCGAGACACTGCGCGAAGGAGTAATGCGCAAGGGCGGTTCGTCTCGTCATAGCTTCCCAGGCTTCTTGCATGAGCGGGCACCTTTGTGAATAGCCGGGTCACATTGTTCGACATCGCCGACGCGCTTGGAGTGTCCATAGGCACGGTGCACCGTGCCTTGCACGATCACCCGGGCGTTAGTCCGATGACCAAGACCAGGGTTTTACAGATGGCGAAGAATCTCGGATATCGCCCGAACCTGGCTGCTCGATATCTTTCCTCCAGGAAGAACCTGCGTGTTTCAGTGATAACGCTTCAGGGCACCACCTCATTCTGGGATGAAGTGCGCGCCGGGATAGGGGAGGCGGCAAGAGCAACCCTCATAGAAAACGTTGAGCTTGATTTCCGAACTTATCCCCGACTCGGGGTGGGCGATGAGGAAGCATTCGAGGCCGCGTTGGACGCGAAAGTAGACGGTATTATCGTTTTTCCCAGTCGCCCGCAAAACTTGCGCGCTTGGATCCGACGGGCGTCCCGTCTTCAGATTCCAGTGATCTGCGTGGTCACGGATGCACCGAACACCAGCCGACTCGCGGTTATCTCGATCGACACCTTAGCCAGCGGTTCACTAGTCGCTGATTTGATGGGGCGATTCCTCAAAGGCAAGGGGAAACTTGCGGTGACCCTGAGCGACCTGGCCATCACGGAGCACGCGGAGAAATGTGCCGCGTTCGAAAAGACAGTTCGCTCGCTTTATCCGGGGATGCATATTCTCGAGGCGATCGAAGATCACGATGTGGAATCCGAAGCCTACGAGAAGTCGCGTAAGCTGTTTGCCGCGCATCCAGATCTTGCCGGCATTTACATCACCACGGAAGCCTCCATGCCCGTGATCAAAGCTGCCCGGGACGTCAACGTTCTCGACAAGCTCACGATTATCACCACCGATTTGTTCCCGGCCGTTGTGGAGGAGCTTCGAAGCGGTAGCGTAGCAGCCACCATTTATCAGCGTCCGCGCACGCAGGGAAGGATGGCGTTTCGCGTGTTGCGTGAATTCCTCACGGAAGGCCAATGCCCGTCGTTTCAAGTGACAGTGGCTCCGCATCTGGTTATGAGGGGAAATCTCGAATTCTTTCTGTCCCGACAGGCCGGGGAAACAATGGCTGATAAGCCCAATGCATGGCGCACTACCGCCGCCAACTTGGGGCAGCGCGTGGGCTAGAACCTTGTTGCTGACCTGGAAACCAATGGCCATACCAGCGTGAGGTAGAGAGCGATGATGACCACGTCGACGATTGGTCAGTGGATACTTGTGGCGGGACGATCGGGAAATGTCGTCCACCACTCCCGATAAAAGTTGTGCGCGACTTGGGAAAACGGATTATCGTAATGCCCGTAACCTTGATCCCAGCGCTCTCTCTGGCCGGAGCGTCTTAGCGAACGCCCAGCAGAATGTCGATGGTCAGCTGGTCCAGCAGTTCGTAGGGCAAGCGCTTTTTCAGGATGGCATCCTTATTGAATACATGGGACAGCAAGGATGCAGAGTTCTTCGCGGAAAATTTCCCCAGTCCCGGAGACCCGTTGTGATTGCTGGAAATCTCCTTCAGAATGGCGCGAATCTCACGGTCGGCGTTCCACCGGGCGGCTTTTTCCTTTAGGATCAAGTACGTCCGCATACAGCCGCGTGCGAAGTCCTTCACGCCACAGTAATCTTCGGTGCGGTAAGCATGGGCGTCAAAATGACGCGGCCCGTCGTATTCGACGTCCTCTAAGAATTTCACCAGCCAGAAAGCGGCCTTCGGATTGGCGGAGCCGAAGCGCAGGTCCTGGTCATAGCGTCCAGGCATTTGATCGTTCAAATCAATATGAATGAGCTTGCCTGCATCCCAGGCCTGCGCGACGCCGTGCATGAAATTGAGTCCCGCCATGGTCTCATGCGCGACCTCGGGATTTACCCCGACCATCTCAGGATGATCCAGCGTAGGGATGAATCCCAGGTAGTGTCCGGTGGTCGCCATGTAGATATCGCCACGCGGCTCATTGGGCTTGGCCTCCAGCGCAAATTTGTAGTCGTACCCGCTCGCAAGGTTGTATTCGCATAGGTAGTTAATGGCCTCGCGCAGGCGCTTCAGTGCCTCATCAGCGCGCCGGCAGGCATCGGTCTCGACGCCTTCGCGGCCGCCCCACAACACGAAGATTTTTGCGCCGAGTTCGGCGCCCAAATCCATGGCGCGCATGGTCTTCTGCACCGCGTAGGCTCGAACCTCCGGATCATTGGAGGTGAACGCGCCGTCGCGAAACACGGGGTGGAAAAAGAGCGATACGGTGGCCATGGGTACGACAATTCCGTGTTCTTTGCACGCTTTCTTGAATTCGCGCACAATATGGTCGCGGTCGGCAGGGGTAGCATCGATCGGCACCAGATCATTGTCGTGGAGGTTGACGCCCCAGGCTCCGATTTCGCCCAGCACGGAAACGATCTCGGTTGGAGGGAGAGTCGGACGCACAAAATCGCCAAAAGGATCCCGGCCCCGATTTCCCAGCGTCCACAAGCCGAAGGAAAACTTGTGCTCAGGTCTGGGCTGGTACGCCCCGTTCTTGCTCATCGCTCCCCCTTGACTTCCTGTTTCGACGGATTCAGGGCCGGCGGGGAAGCAGAAATCTTTCCGAGCAGACTGTCTTCCGCCTTCTGATGCAGCTCTGCAACTCGCATGGGTCGTGAGCCGAAGTAATCTGCCCCGGACGTGCAAAACGTAAACGTTTACGGTTGTAAACGACCGTACTTTTACATCCAGCTCTGAGTGATGTCAAGGGCAAAATCGGTTTTCAGGCACAAAACAATGGCTTTGGGCCCACAGGGAGCAAAAGTAAGCGGGTTCAAAAATCCTGGTTTGTCATCGACCAGTTTCAATTTCCACAACCTCACTTTAGCATCTCGACTCTGGCATCACGGTAGCCACGATTGGCAAGGGCAAACCTCCGCCTGACCCAAATCTGCACTGCGTACCGGGAGAGCCCGCAAACGCGACTGGATCAGCATGGCGTAGTCCCCGGATTCCGAACTCACATAAGTATCAGGTTTTTCCCTCTGCTGCCAACGACAACCGATCCTTTCCAGAAATCTTCGCGTCGGTAATTTCCAGGCACCGTGTCTCGATGAAGAACGTCGAGTCCGAATGCAACAGCGGTGGAGGAATCACGTTGGTGTCCAGCCGCTCGAATTTGAAACTGGACAAAGTCACCACCTACATGTTCGCGAGCGCAGAAATGCCGGCCTCGACGGCGAAGTGAAATTCGGGAGCCTCCGCGCGGCGTTGGGCTTTCCTATATCTCCTTGACCAACCAATTTGGGCTGTGCTACAAGCATCGATTTGACCGTAAGCGTTAACGGAGACGGTGTCATTCCGGCACCGTTTACGTTCAACGCCCACTCGCGAACAGCGGTGCCGGCTGACTGCTGACTGAGAGGCATTTCATGCAAACATTACGCCGCTGGCTTTCCTTCCGGCCCAGTGTGCTTTTCATCCTGATGTTTACCCGCTGTCTGGCCCAGTCTGGCGACCACCCTATCTATCTTGACCCCGCGCAACCGGTCGAGGCTCGGGTGAATGATTTGATCGGTCGAATGACGCTCGAAGAAAAAGCCTCCCAACTGGTGAATCAGGCGCGCGCTATTCCACGGCTGCAGGTCCCCGCCTATGACTGGTGGAGTGAAGCCCTGCACGGAGTCGCAAACGCCGGCACCGCAACCGTTTTTCCGGAGCCCATCGGACTGGCGGCCACCTTCGACGATCCTCTGATTCACGAAATGGCGATTGTCATCGGCACCGAAGCACGGGCCAAACATAATCAGGCGGTGCGCGCGGGACGTCGGGACATCATGGAGGGGCTGGACTTCTGGTCGCCCAACATCAACATTTTCCGCGATCCGCGCTGGGGACGCGGGCAGGAGACTTACGGGGAAGATCCTTTTTTGACGGGGCGCATGGGCGTGGCCTTTGTAACCGGACTGCAAGGCGACGATCCAAAGTATTTCCGTGTAATCTCGACCCCGAAGCATTTTGCCGTGCATAGCGGACCAGAGCCATCGCGGCACACGATCGATGTGCAGGTTTCCAAGCACGACATGGAAGACACGTATCTTCCCGCATTTCGCGCCGCCGTGACCGAAGGCAAAGCCGAGTCGGTTATGTGCGCCTACAATCGCGTGAACGGACAACCCGCGTGCGCCAACACCTTCTTGCTGAAAGATGAATTACGCGGTGCATGGAGCTTCAACGGTTACGTAGTGTCAGACTGCGACGCGATCGTGGATATTTTTCAAGGCCATCACTTCGTGAAGAGCCAGGCGGAAGCGGCGGCGGTCGCCATCAAAACCGGCATGGACAACGAATGCGCGGATTTTTTCACCGTCGCCAAGGACAGTCACGACTATCAGCCATTCATCGACGCGGTGAAGCAGGGACTGCTGACGGAAGCAGATCTCGATCGCTCGTTGCGGCGCCTGTTTACGGCGCGCATGCGGCTTGGGATGTTCGATCCCCCCGACCAAGTACCGTATGCGCAAACTCCGGACTCGGAAATCGACAGTCCCGCGCACCGCGAACTCGCGCTGAAGATTGCGCGCGAGTCGATGGTGCTGCTGAAGAACGACGGCACTCTGCCCCTGGGCTCGAACGCGAAGAAGATTCTGGTCGTCGGGCCCCTGGCCGAATCCGCGGAAGTCTTACACGGCAACTACGCTGGAACCGCATCGCACGCGGTCACGGTGCTGGAAGGCATTCGCAAACAGTTTGCGGGCGCACAGATTTCTTACCAGCCCGGAACAAACTTCCTGCGCGAGCATCCGCTGATTCCGACTGCGCAGCTATTCACCGAAGACGGCAAGCCCGGACTGAGAGGCGAATACTTTGCCGGCTCCGATTTTTCCGGTGCACCCCAGGTGACGCGCGTAGATCCATATGTGGATTTGCAGCTCTCCCATCGGGATGCTCACGCCCTTCCCCTACCCGAAGGGATGAATGATTTTTCGGCGCGCTGGGCAGGATTCTTGGTCCCGGCCGAATCCGGCACATATCAGATCGGTCTGATGGGTTCGATGCAGCGCCTGTGGCTCAACGGCAAGCTGATTATTGATGACGACATCGGCCACGATCCCAATCCTCAACTGGCCACCGTGGAGCTGACAAAAGGGCATCGCTACGCGTTGAAAGTTGAATATAAGGCCGGTGGTCGCATGACAAAGCTCATCTGGCTGCCGGTGAGCGGGGATCCTCTCATCCAGGCTGTCTCGGCCGCTCGGCAGGCCGATGTAGTCGTGGCCGTGGTCGGCATTAGTTCGAAGCTCGAGGGCGAAGAGATGAAGGTCGATCTGCCCGGATTTCGCGGAGGCGATCGCACCAGCCTGAACCTCCCGGCGGAAGAGGAAGCGTTGCTCGGGGCGATGAAAGGCACAGGCAAGCCGTTGGTCGTGGTGCTGATGAACGGAAGCGCCCTTGCGGTGAATTGGGCAAACGATCATGCCAATGCGATTCTCGACGCCTGGTACGCGGGCGAAGAAGGAGGCACCGCGGTCGCGCAAACGCTGGCCGGCGTGAACAATCCGGCTGGACGCTTGCCCGTGACTTTTTACAAAGGTGTGGAGCAGTTGCCGGACTTTGAAGACTATGCGATGAAGAACCGCACCTACCGTTACTTCACAGGAGAGCCGCTTTATCCATTCGGCTATGGCTTGAGTTACTCAAAATTCGAATATGGACCCGTAAAGCTTTCTGCTTCCGACCTGCAGGCGGGCAGTCCTGTGGATGTGGAAGTGGACGTAAAAAATACCAGCGACCGAGATGGCGATGAAGTCGTGGAGCTTTACATCAGTTTTCCGAAGCTTGCGGGTGCTCCGCTGCGGGCATTGCGCGGATTTACGCGCATTCATTTAAAGGCTGGCGAACAAAAGCACGTCAAACTTACGCTGAACCCGCGCGACCTGAGTTATGTGAATGAAGCCGGCGACCGTCTGGTGGGTGCCGGAGATTACTCGATCACCATGGGCGGAGGACAGCCAGGGACCTCCGCCTCGCAAGCTCAAGCTCATGTTACGATTCGCGGCGAGCAGAAATTGCCGGAGTGAGCGCAAAGGAGTGGGCGTGAAAATGTGCACTGGATTCTGTATTTAGCAGAGTTAATATTTGAAGCTTTCCCTCTCTATCGTAAACATAAGCTTTCCCCCGCACTTCTGCCCAGTTGTTGCATCGCTGTTTGCTGACCGTCTCGTCTGCCCACCGGTTCCGCAGGAGAGGAAAATGAGAAGAGAAACAGTCGATTACCGACGCAATTGGCGCCGCTTTGCTAGACGAATGGCGGGGAAGAGTCTTGCACTTGGCATATTGGCCGGAAGATTCGCGCTTCCGGTTCACGCGACTACTAGTCCCGCCCGCGCTGCAAGTCTGACGCCCTCCGCGTCGCCCTCGGAAAATATTGTCCTCGATGCGAGCCTAAAGATCATCCGAAACCCAGATGAGCCAGAACCCGTGCGGCGGGCGATTCAGAATCTGGCCGATGACTTTCAAGCTGTGATGGGTAGGCAGCCGGCGATTGTCGATCAGATGGAAGATGCAGGATCAACTGCGATATTGGTCGGTGAACAGTCGAAAATTCCCGAACCACTGCGCCCCGCCAGTCTGACTGGCCCAGAGTCGTTTTCGATTTCGGTGCAGATGGCGAACTGGGGCAAACAGCGGCCGGCGAGAGTTGTTGTACTGTGCGGTGCGGACATGCGCGGCACCATCTATGCCATCTACCAATTTTCGGAAAAGTATCTCGGCATCGATCCCATGTACTACTGGACTGACCGTCAGCCTCTGCGCCGCCCCTCAATTCGTATTCCGGCATCTTTAGATCAGCGCTTTCCTCCTCCTCTCTTCAAGTATCGCGGCTTCTTCATCAATGACGAAGACCTGCTCACCGGATGGGCGCCGGGAGAGAAAAAGGATAAGACGGGTATTTCCCTTGCAGTGTGGGACAAGATTTTTGAAACGATTCTGCGGTTAAACGGAAATATGGTGGCTCCAGGAACGTGGATTTTCCCGGATGACCCGCAGGTCAGCGAGGCAGCCAAATTTGGTTTGATCGTGACCCAGCACCACGCCACCCCTTTGGGACTGAACGTAGCGCGCTGGCCGCAAGACGTACCTTACGACTACGCTACCAAGCCAGAAATTCTCGAACACGGGTGGAAGGACGCAGTGAATTCCTATCTTCCAGACCAGGAAGTCCTCTGGGAGGTCGGTTTACGTGGCTTGTCCGACACGAGCTACGGTCCCAAAGGCTCCAGTGAACGAGATCATGACAAGGCTCTCGGTGAGCAGATTACGAAAGCGATCGCAGATCAAATCAGCATTGTGCGCTCGGTACGCCCGGAAGCAAAGTTCGTGACCAACTTGTGGCAGGAGGGTGCACGGCTTGTCCGCCAGGGCGATCTCAGAATTCCTCCCGAGGTTGCGACCGTTTGGGCGGACGACGGATACGGCTATCTGCAGGATCAGGGCGAAGTCAGGGCTGGGCAAGGCATCTACGATCACGTCGCCTATATGAATGGCCGATCCAACCAGCTCTCGGAGATGGTTCCGGTGGAACGCAGTTTTTCTGAGCTTAGCCGCTACATCAAGGCAGGAGCGACTGAATACTTGCTGCTGAATACCAGCGATATTCGGCCCGTCACGATGTCCATCCGGGCAGTCATGGACGCGGCTTGGAAAGGAGTGCCCAGCGGCGATCATCCTGCGGACGATTTCTATAAGCAATGGTCAGCCGAGGAATTTGGCAAGGAAGCCGCTCCCAAGCTGGCCGAGCTCTACAAAGAATATTTCGAAGCCCCGGCACATTTCGGCGATCCGGAGCATGAATACGGAGATCAGTTCTATCACACCGAGGTCCGGCAGATGTTGCTGACCGATTTGATCGATTCGCCAATCTATGCGCTGCCCAGCCAGTCGCCGAAGTGGATATCCGCCCACTTCTTTAATGGATTTGAAAGCGGACACCTCATAAAAAAAGAAGCGCTAGACGAGGCGGTGGCGAAGGATATTCAACTATGCGCAGAGGCGCAGCCACGATGGGACGCCGTCTGGAACAAAGCTCTCGCCATCGAGCCACTGGTTCCCGTTTCGCGGCGTCCCTTCTATCATGCGCAGGTGCTGGCGATGATCAGCATTAATCGTGAAAGCAATCGGATTCTGCTTCTCGTCGCGAAAGCTATTCAGGAAGCCAAGAGCGGGAATACCGCGCAGGCGCACACCGACGTCGACCAGGCCTTGAGGGCGTTCGACGAGATTCAGCGCGCTGAGAACTCAGCCGAATACGGCAAATGGAAAAACTGGTATCGCGGAGACTGGCTCACGGGCATCTACCGGACGCGGCAGATCGTGCAAGTCTTTTCGAAATTCCTCAATGACCCGCTGACGCACATCTCACCACCCCTCATTTGGGATGGCTGGGAGGCTTACTATCACATCATGCACTACGAAGGAGATCGTTCCGCCGACGTGAAATAGCTGGCGGAGATTCGTGGCTTACTCGCCGAATCACTCTCGCGCTATGGCGATAACCTTTGACGCTGCTTCGGCTCGTGTCTCTCCCGCAGGTAGCAAACGGTGCGCGGGCAGATCGCCGAAACTAACCGCCATGTCCGGGGCGGGCGCCGACGGCGTTGCGAACAACGCGAATGGCACGCTCTGGGCCATCGCGGCATAGCCTGCCGGCGAGGGATGAAGATGATCGCCAGAATCAAACGCAGGCAGCAGGCGCTCGGGATGTTTGGGATCACGCGTGATCTTGTCGAAATCGAGCACCGCATCGAAATGGCCGGAGGTCTGGATCCATTCATTCACGGCTTGGCGGTCGGCTTCGCTGGCCGGGCCGGGATGATAGTACTCCGATCCCATAAACGGCAGTATGGTCGCGCCAATGACTTTGATCCCGTGCGAATGCGCGCGAACGATGATTTTCTCATAGGCTCCGATCATGCAGCGGACCAGTGCGTCGTGTTCGGAGCGAGGCAGACTGCTGCTGCGGGCCAATATACCAATGTCGTTGATGCCTTCGAGAACGATTAAATAGCGTACCCCGGGTTGCGCGATGACGTCATGATCCAGGCGGGACAAGGCATTTGGTCCTAACCCGTCGTTCAGCAAACGGTTGCCGCCAATGCCAGCATTGAGAACGCCTACATTTCGTGTGCTCGCTTCGGCTTGCAGGCGCTGCGCCAAAATGTCAGGCCATCGGTTGTTGCCGTTGGTGGTGGCGCCGTGTCCGTCCGTGATCGAGTCGCCGAGTATTACGACCGAACTGGCTGCAGGCGAAGCGGCGACATCGATTCCGGCGATGAAGTACCAGTGCTCAACCGCTTTCGCGTTAGGGAGTTCGAGCGCGGAAACGAAATCTCCATGCGTGATATAAGAAGTTGCCCGCGAGCCCGGATGCCCCGTCTGCTCGTCTGGCGCCGCGTCGAGGTGAAGCGTGATGGCAATGTCGGAGAGGGCACTCATCGCGAATGGCAATGAGTCCGAAATGTAGTCCGCGTGTGGCGGAATCTCGATATCCGGCGAGCCGGAAAACGCGAGCGCATGGTCTGTGCCAGGCACAATCTTGCTCGAAGCCGGAGACACCGGTCGAGCAATGTGAGCGGCCATTACATGCAGCGGTGTCGCGCCAAACCGATTCGAGAGGCGCAGCCGAATTTCGTTTCCACCGAGAGATACATGCACGATTTGGCGCAGCGTGGCATCGCGAAGATCGGCTGAATCGAGTGCATTGTTCGGCTCAACCGACTGCTGCGAGGCGGCCCAGGTGCCAATCCACCGCGTCGGGGGATCACTGGCGTGAACGCCACGCGCTGTATTCGCGAGCAAGAGGAGAGCAATCCATGAAAGCCTCAAGCCCATACCTTGTGCCAAGCGTTCCACCATTAAGACTCCAATCCAATTCTTATGCTAGCCATAATACGCAACGCTGCTCTCGGGCGATGAGCCTTCTTGAAAAATTAGAATCCGCGTATCGGTTTGTCGGCGAAAAATTCAAACTAACAAAAATGAAGGCAGCCGGCGCGAACCATTCCTGGATGCCTCAAGGAGCATACGCTCGGCCATGCAGATTCAGACATTTTAGGATCGGAGGATTTGTGAAGCCTTCCTGGCTTCTCGTCGCTCTTAGCGCCACGGCACTTTGCCTGACTGCGCTTAATCTTAATGCCGCCGAGTTGCCGCACATTAAAGCGGAAAATGGCACCAGGCAGCTCATTGTAAACGGTCAACCATTCCTCATTTTAGGAGGGGAGTTGGGCAACTCTTCAGCGGGAACGGCTGCGGAGGCAGACGTAATTGTGCCCCGGCTTGCGCTCATGCACGTCAATACCATCCTGATGCCGGTCGCCTGGGAGCAGATCGAACCGAAAGAGGGCAGTTTCGATTTCACCATCCTGGATCACTGGCTCGAGAGCGCACGACTGCACAACATGCACCTCGTGCTCTTGTGGTTTGGCAGTTGGAAAAATGCCTTCTCCAACTATGCTCCCTCCTGGGTGAAAGCGGACCCCAGGCGCTTTCCACGAGCCGAATCCGCCGACCGGAGGCCGCTGCAGATTCTTTCGACTCTCGCACCGGAGAACCGCCAATCTGACGCACGCGCATTTGCCGCGCTAATGCATCACCTGCGCGAAGCGGATTCCCAGCAACAGACCGTACTGATGATCCAGGTGGAGAATGAAGTTGGATATCTGGGGCCGGGACGAGACCGCTCAGCCGATGCCGATCGTCTATTTCATGGACGCGTGCCTGACGAATTGATCCGTGCTCTGTCAGCCAAACGTCTCCAACTTTCACCAGAACTGTCGGCGCATTTCAATGAACATGGCAAAACTTGGGGCGAGGTATTTGGCGCTGCCGCGAACGAAACATTCATGGCGTGGAACTATGCAACTTACATTGAAGCTGTGGCTCACGCCGGCAAGAGTGAATACCCCCTCCCCATGTACGTCAACGCGCAACTGCCCGCGCCCCAGGAGCGCGCCGGGGAATATCCCAGCGGAGGGCCGCACCCGAATTATCTCGAGGTCTGGCGCGCGGCAGCATCCAGCATCGATTTTTATTCGCCCGATATTTACTGGCCCAACTTCGAATATTGGGTCGAGCGCTATGAGATTCCGGGTAATGCGATCTTTCTCCCGGAAGCTCGATTGGAGAGCGCTCCCTACAATGCGCTCTACGCCTACGGTCAGGCGCGAGCCTTTGGCTTCAGCCCCTTCGCAATCGACAGTTTGACGGCTCCAGCAAAGGACGACGATTCCGAACCTGAAATGATGCAGGTCTACGAGTTGCTCGATAGCGTTCGCGATCTGTTGCCAGCCGCCCAAGCAGCGGGATTGACCCGCGGTCTGGTGCTGCACAAGACGAGTCCGCGTCCGACGCAGGCCGTTGCTCTGGGAGGATATCTATTCGAAGCGACTCTTTCTCGTTCCTGGCCGGCAGGAGACATCCTTGCCGACGATGGCGCCATGCTGATCCTGCAGGCTTCGCCGTCCGAATTCTATATCGCCGGCAGTGGTCAGACTGTCAGTTTTGCCCGCGACCCAGATGTCGATGACAGAATCGCGGGCATTGAGAGCGTCGAACAGGTGTCGCGATCTTCCGGACACTGGACTACAGAAAGACGCCTGAACGGCGATCAATCCAATCAGGGACGCCAGTTGTTGATGGATCCGCACTGCATGCATATCTACCGGGTGCGGTTGTACTCCATCTCCTCGGAACGGAAGTGATTTGCCCAGCGCAGAATCGATCTGAGCGGCGTGGTGCCGCGGTCTCATTTCGTGTGAAAGTGACCGCATGCAGCAGTTCGCGAATGGCGCGTAAGATCTTCCCCAGATGGCCCTGACGCGAGGCCCTGCGGTGCCACGTGACGGCGAGGGTATTTCTTGGGTAGAGTGTTATGCGAATCCAGCGGACTTTAATGTGACGATGTGGAGGCATTCTTGAAAAGCAACCTGACTTTGACTGCCAGGGCTCTCCTCGCAGTCGTGATTCTGTTGATCGGCAGTCCGATGTTTTCTGTGGCACAGTCGAAGGCTGCCACCACTCACAAGAGTGCTACCCCGGCCGCGGGCGTGGATATTCCGATTCCTGACATCCCTTACACCAAGTTTGTGCTCGCCAACGGATTGACCGTGCTGGTGCATGAAGACCACAAGGCTCCGATCGTTGCCGTAAACACCTGGTACCACGTGGGGTCAAAGAACGAGAAGCCGGGCAAGACCGGGTTTGCGCACCTTTTCGAGCACCTGATGTTCAGCGGCAGCGATGATTTCAACTACACCTACATCAATGCCATGGAGAAGGTCGGGGCCACCAACCTGAATGGCACGACCAATAACGATCGGACGAATTACTTCGAGAACGTGCCGACTTCAATGCTCGATTATGCGCTGTTCGCCGAGAGCGATCGGATGGGCCACTTGCTCGGCGTGCTCGACCAAAAGAAACTCGATCTGCAGCGCGGCGTGGTGCAAAACGAAAAACGTCAGGATGAGAACCAGCCCTACGCGGTCACCGACGAACTCATCACCGAAAATACATACCCGGTTGGCCATCCTTATTCGTGGACAGTGATCGGCTCCATGAAAGACCTGGATGCGGCATCGTTGAGCGACGTCCAGCAGTGGTTCAAGACTTACTACGGTCCGAACAATGTCACCGTGGTGATTGCCGGCGACATTACTCCGGAAGTCGCGCGCGAAAAAGTCGAGAAATACTATGGCGAGATTCCCCCCGGCCCGCCCATCGCCAAGCAGGAAGTATGGATTGCGAAGCGCACCGGTACGCACCGGGGCTGGGTGCAGGACCGTGTTCCGCAGGCGCGGCTTTACCGCGTCTGGAACGTGCCGCAATTCGGCTCGCCGGAAGAAGCGCAACTGGATTTAGTCGCGCAGATACTGGGTCGCGGAAAGACGGCGCGCTTGTACAAACGCCTCGTATACAAAGATCAGATTGCGACCAGCGCGACCGCGACGAATGACACGAATGAAATCGGTGGCCAGTTCGATTTCACTTTGACCGCCAATCCGGGCGGAGACTTGAAGAAGGTCGAAAAGGAAGCGGACGAGGAGTTGCAGAATTTCCTGAAGAATGGTCCCACGGAAACCGAGCTGCAAATCGCCAAGACCCAGATTCTGGGGAACTACGTGCGGATTGTGGAACGGATTGGCGGCTTCGGCGGCAAAAGCGACTTGTTGGCGCGTTGCCAGACGTATACCGGCAATCCTGATTGTTACAAAGACTATCTGAGGCGGGTTAAAGCAGCTACTCCCGCCAGCGTGAAGAGAGCCGCCATCGACTGGCTCAGCGACGGCGATTATGTACTGGAAGTGCATCCTTATCCCACTGATCTCAAGACGACAGCCAAGCTTGACCGCTCGAAAGTGCCCGCACCGGGAGGTCCTGAGTCGCTCAACCTTCCTGCATTGCAAAAAACCCAACTCGCAAACGGACTGAAAATCGTACTCGCCGAACGCCACACCGCACCGGTGGTGAACTTTACCTTGATGGTCGACAGCGGATATGCCGCCGATCCCTCCACCGCGCCGGGCACCGACAGCTTCGAGCAGCGCATGCTCGAAGAAGGCACGCCGACGCGCGATTCGCTCAAGATTGGCGAAGAATTGGAATCGCTCAGCGCCAACTTCAATGCCACAGCCAATCTCGACTGGTCGCTGGTCAGCATGAATACGCTGAAGAGCACGATGGACAAGTCGCTCGACATCTATGCGGACCTGATTCTGCATCCGGCGTTTCCGCAGAAGGAATTCCAGCGCTTGCAGAAGGAACGCATCGCCGCGATCAAACGCGAAAAAGTCACGCCTCAAGCCATGGCTTTGCGCGTGGTGCCGGCATTGATCTATGGCAAGGGACATCCCTATGCCGTGCCTTTCACCGGCACCGGCACGGAGGCCAGCGTTGCCAACATGACTCGGGAAGATCTCGCCAAGTTCCACGAGACCTGGTTCAAGCCCAACAACGCGACTCTGCTGGTCGTCGGCGACACAACCATCGAGGAAATCAAGCCCAAGCTGGAGAAATTGCTGGCAGCGTGGAAACCTGGCGATGTGCCCAGGAAAGAAACGCCAGAGGTGCCAGAACCCGCAAAGGACGTGGTCTACCTCATCGACCGCCCCGGCTCCGGCCAAAGTGTGATCTTCGGCGCGCAGCTCGGTCCACCGCGGAACGACCCCGATGCGGTCGATCTACAACTCGTGAATGACATCTTCGGAGGTAAATTCAGCTCGCGCATCAACATGAACCTGCGCGAAGACAAACACTGGTCGTATGGTGTCCGTAGCGTATTGCCGTCGGCGCGTGGCCAGCGCCCCTACATCAGCGTTTCGGCAGTGCAGTCCGACAAAACCAAAGAGTCGATGATCGAACTGGTAAAGGAATACCGGGGAATCGTCGGCGACAAACCGATCACCGCCGAAGAACTCAAAGACGAGCAGGACGATGCGACCCTTGCCCTGCCCGGAATGTTCGAGACCGTCCAGCAGTTGAGCGGAGCATACGGCACCATCCTTGAGTATGGCCTGCCCGAAAATTATTTCAATACCTTCACACAGAAGGCGATGGCCTTGACGCCGGAGACGGCCAACCAGATCGCCAGGAAATATATTCTGCCCGACCACCTGGTGTGGGTCGTGGTGGGAGATATGGCGAAGGTTGAATCCGGTATTCGCGAACTCAACCTGGGCGAGGTGCACAAGATCGACGCGGATGGGAACCCGGTGCAATAGAGGATAATCTGGACTTCAAACGACCGTTGTCCTTTTGCGCTTGCTCATATTTCCCCTTAGTAATCTGTGACGAACTTGAAATAACGGGGATGATTGACGGTGATGCCAGGTCTCGAAAATACGAGACGATGGGATCGCCTCCCCGTCGACTTGCCCGTCCGAGTGGTTACTTCGAAGGGCTTCTCGACGACCGTGGTTGCCGGCCGCGGCACCGAATTGAGCCAGGGAGGCATGGTTTTGTACGCCGGTGTCCTGCTTAATCCCGGCGACCTGCTCGAGATTGAATTCGAAACTCCCGTCCGCTCGCGAGTCGCCGCGATTGTCCGCTCCCGCAACGGTTTCTGTTTTGGTCTGGAATTTATCGCGCCTTTGCCTGCCTAAATTGCATTCCGATCCGGTGCCGTAGCATTGCCCGGCAATTTGTTCTAGCATCTCTTCTGGATAGTTCCGTTAGGGTCGCTCTTATGTATTTCGAACAGTTCTATCTGGGATGTCTGGCGCATGCTTCCTATATGCTGGCTTCGGAGGACGAGGCCGTAGTGGTGGATCCGCAGCGCGATGTGGAATTGTATTTGAACGCGGCTGCCGAGCATGGAGTCGCGATCCGGCACATTTTTGAGACTCATCTGCACGCCGACTTTGTCTCTGGACACAAGGAACTGGCCGCGCGCACCGGAGCGAAGATCTATATGGGAGCTCAGGCGGGAGCCAAATTCGCTCATGTGCCCGTGAGCGACGGTTTCAAGTTAAAGTTTGGCAAAGCCGCGATCCGCGTGATCGAAACGCCGGGACACACGCCGGAAAGCATTTGCCTGATCGTGACGGATTACGAAAAATCTTCTTCACCATGGGCAGTTCTGACCGGGGATACGCTTTTCATCGGCGATGTCGGTCGTCCCGATCTATCGCCGCGGCACACGCCGGAACAGCTGGCGGGCCTGCTTTACGACAGCCTACACAGTAAGTTAATGAAGCTCGCCGACGGCGTCCTCGTCTATCCGGCGCACGGAGCGGGATCGCTGTGCGGGAAAAATATGCGCGCGGAGCGGTCGTCGACCATCGGTACGGAACGCCTGACCAACTACGCGTTGCAGATTCGGACCAAACAAGACTTCATCGCGCAACTCACCAGCAATCTTCCGGCCCGGCCGGAATATTTCGCGAAGGATGCCGAGATCAATCGCAGCGGCGCAGCGGCCCTTTCCGATTTGCCGGCCATGCGCGCCGTCGAACCGGCTGAGTTGAAAGCCATGCTGGAAGAGGGCGAGATTGCCCTCGACGTGCGCCCCGGTGACGAATTTGCTGCCGCCCATGTCCCGGGGTCGGTCAACATTGCGCTTTCAGGGCAGTTCGCTTCGTGGGCGGGAACGGTTCTGGGATTGGCGGCGCATCCCGTATTGGTCGCAGCGTCAGACGATCAACTGGAAGAGGCGCGGCTGCGGCTGGCCCGGGTTGGCATCGAACTGCTGGGCGGATGTCTTCGCGGCGGCATCGCCGCGTGGAAGCAGGCTGGATTTGCCCTGACAACGATTCCACAAATCAGCGTCCAGGAACTCAAGCACCGGTTGCATTCCGGTGGCGTGCAAGTGCTGGATGTGCGCCGCGAACCGGAGTGGGAGGCCGCGCATATTGCGCAAGCGACCTGGTGGCCGCTCGACAATTTCAGAGTCTCTGCCCCAGAGATGGATCGCAAAACGCCCCTCGCCGTGCATTGCAAGAGCGGATATCGCAGCATGATCGCCTGCAGCCTGTTGCAACGTGCCGGCTTCCGAGACGTAATCAATGTGACTGGCGGATTCGATGAGTGGCAGCAGGCAAACTTGCCATCGGTCAGCGCCAAGCCGGTTACCGCCTGAGGACCGGCAAGAATCGGATGCTCGGAGTGAAAACAACAACACAGCGTCAAGAATTGAGTCAAGAATGAAGATTGGCAAACTCGCCCACACCTTCCGCGTTGAAAGCAGCAGGCATTTCCGCCTGAAAGACTTTGATCCCGCCGAGACTGGACATTGGCGTTCCAAGGAGCACGCGGAAGAGACCTTGCAGAAAGAGATCCTGCGCATGGCAGAACTGCAGGACAAGCTCTACGCTCAGGATCGCTGGGCCGTCCTGCTCATTTTTCAGGCCATGGACGCCGCGGGAAAAGACGGCATCATCAAGCACGTCATGTCGGGCGTGAATCCGCAGGGTTGCCAGGTGTATTCCTTCAAAGCGCCGTCAGAGCTGGAATTGCAACACGATTTTTTGTGGCGTACCACGCGCGATCTTCCGGAGCGCGGACACATCGGCATCTTCAACCGCTCGTATTATGAGGAGGTGCTCGTGGTGCGGGTTCATCCCGGGATTCTCGACAGCCAGAAGACGCCGCCCTCGCTGGTCGGGAAAAAAATCTGGAATGAGCGCTTTGAAGACATCCGCTGTTTCGAACGGCACATGGCCAGAAGTGGAACCGTCATTCGTAAATTCTTCCTGCATGTCTCGAAAAAGGAACAGAAGAATCGCTTCCTGGCGCGCCTGGATCAGCCGGAGAAAAACTGGAAATTTTCCGCATCCGATATTCACGAGCGCAAATACTGGGACGATTATCAGGGCGCATACGAAGACATGATTCGCAATACCGCGACCGAGCATGCGCCCTGGTACGTGGTGCCGGCCGACAATAAATGGTTTACGCGGCTGGTCGTCTCGGCCGTGGTGGTCGACACCCTGGAGTCTCTCGGTCTCGCATATCCCAAGGTTGACGATGCCAAGCGCAAGGAACTGGAAGCGGCGAAGAAGATTCTCATCGCGAAGAAGTAATTATTTCGCAGAAATGACCGGCAAGTGAAGTCGGTCGAATCTCTTGCTGCGCGGGCACCCCGATGCTCGACAACGCTCTTCCTCTTTTCACCATGCCTCAGCAGGATTACCATAGCTGGACTGTCCACATTGTTCGCGGAGATAAAATTCAACATGGGCCCAGATCGCCTTCGCACGAATTCCACCCTCACTGCACGGTTGATGTTTGCCGTCATATTTTCGGTTCTGTTTACTGCAGCTGCATACGCTCAAACCAAGACTGAGAAACAATCGAAGACAGCCAAGCTTGCGCAACAGGCTCAATCGGCCACAATCGCTTCTGCGTCTGACGAGGGCGCAGACGCGGCGGATTCGTCCAAGCCGGAAGAGAAGGCCTTCAAGGGCATGCGATATCGCCTGATCGGGCCATTCCGCGGCGGGCGCTCGCTGACCGCGGCCGGCATTCCCGGCGATCCGACCACATATTATTTCGGTGCCACCGGCGGCGGAGTCTGGAAATCCACCGACGGCGCAATGACCTGGTCGCCCATCTTCGACAAAGAAGGTACGGCCTCGATCGGCAGCATCGCGGTGGCGAATTCCAATCACAACATAATTTATGTTGGAACCGGCGAGGCTTGCATTCGCGGCGACATCTCGCATGGCGATGGTGTCTACCGTTCCCTCGATGCGGGCAAGACCTGGACGAACCTGGGCCTGCGCGACACTCGCGCTATCGGCAAAGTAATAATTAATCCCACGAATCCGGACATTGTTTTCGTGGCTGCCCTCGGCCACCCCTTCGGCCCCAACGCCGAACGCGGCATTTTTCGCACGACCGACGGCGGCAAGACGTGGGAGAAAGTTCTCTACAAAGATGAGAATACCGGAGGCATCGACGTCGCCTTTGACCCGCACAATCCCAATATTCTTTTCGCCGCTCTTTGGCAGGCGCGCCGCACTTCCTGGAGTTTGTCCGACGGCGGCCCGGGCAGCGGACTTTATCGCTCGAATGACGGCGGCACCACGTGGAAGCACATCGAAGAGCATGGCCTGCCCAAAGGGCCATATGGAAAGATTGGCGTCGCGGTCGCCGCGAACTCAGACCGCGTGTATGCGCTGATCGAAGCCCACAATCCTGACGGCGGCCTCTATCGCTCCGACGACGGCGGCGAATCCTGGCAACTGGTGAACCCGAGCCACAGTCTGTGGCAGCGGCCCTGGTACTACATGCACATCATCGCCGATCCGCGCGATGAGAACGTGCTCTACATCATGGACGTCGAGGCCTACAAATCCACCGACGGCGGCCACCTGTTCAACCGAGTCGGCGTGCCGCACGGTGACAATCATGGGTTGTGGATCGATCCCATGAACACGCGCCGCATGATCGCCTCCAACGACGGCGGAGTTACGGTGACACTCGATGGCGGCAAGAGTTGGTCGCATCAGGACAACCAGCCGACGGCGCAGTTCTACCACGTCACCACCGACACGGCGACACCCTATCGCGTCTACGGCGCACAGCAGGATAGCGGCACCGTCGCAATCGTCAGCCGCAGCGACGATGGCTCGATCGGCGTCAGCGACTGGTATGACGTGGGCGGCGGCGAAGCCGGCTATATCGCGCCTGACCCGCGCGATCCCAACATTGTTTACGCCGCCGATTATCAGGGAAACATCACTCGCTACGACCGGCACATCGGCCAGGTGAAAGCCATCACCGAACAGCCGGAGCTTTCCGACGCGCACGGCGCGGCCAATCTGGAGCACCGTTTCCAGTGGACCGCTCCCGTCATGATTTCCCCGCACGATCCCAACACGCTTTACCACGGCGGTGAAGTCTTGTTTAAGACAACGGACGGCGGCGTGCACTGGCAGGCCATCAGCCCCGACCTCACCCGCAACGATAAGAGTAAGCAGAAGGTTTCCGGCGGCGATATCACGCTCGACGATTCCGGTACCGAATACTACGACACGATCTTCGCACTGGCGGAATCGCCCTTGAAAAAAGGATTGCTCTGGGTCGGCACCGACGACGGTTTGATCCAGCTCACCCAGGACGAAGGCAAGACCTGGACGAACGTCACTCCTAAAGACATGCCGGAGTGGAGCCGCATCAGCCAGATCGATCCTTCACCGTTCGACGCCGGCGCAGCTTACGTCGCCGTCGATCGCCATCAATTCGACGATCTGCGTCCGTATATCTACAAGACCAGCGATTATGGCAAGACCTGGACGAAGTTGGGGCAGGGAATTCCGGACAACCAATTCGTCCGCGTAGTTCGCGAGGATCCGAAGCGGCGTGGCCTGCTTTACGCCGGAACCGAAGAGGGTGTTTTCGTTTCATTCAACGATGGCGCCAACTGGCGTTCGTTAAAGCTGAATCTGCCCACCGCTCCAGTCCACGACCTGGTAATCAAAGATAACGACCTGGTCGTCGCTACGCACGGACGCGCTTTCTGGATTCTCGACGACTTAAGCCCGCTTCGCGAGTACGCCGACGATGTCACGCAGAAGGATGCGTTCTTATATACACCCGCGACTGCGTATCGAATTCAGGCTGGAGCGGGGGGTGAGCACCATCCTTCCAAAACGCGAGGCCAGAACCCGCCTGCGGGTGCTGTGATTTATTACTATTTGAAAGATGCGCCGAAGGCCGATAGCGAAACCAAAATCGAGATTCTCGACGCTTCCGGGAGAGTAATCCGCACCTATTCCAGCGCGGAAGTCGATCCGCTGGAAGAACCGCTCGATCCGGATGAGAAGAAGCCGGAAAAACAGATCAAGCCAGAAGCGGGGTTGAACCGGTTCGTCTGGGATTTGCGCTACGAAGAGGCGCGTCATGTTCCCGGTTACTATCTTTGGGAATATGGGAGTGGAGCCCATGGGCCGGTGGCCGTTCCCGGACACTATCAGGTGCGTCTCATCACCGCCGGGCAGACTCTGACTGCTCCGTTCGATCTCAAGCTTGATCCCCGTGTGCACGTCAGTCAGGCCGATCTGGAGCAACAGTTCAATCTGCTGCTGGCTACGCGTGACGAGTTGAGCCGGGTCTACGACACGGTCAACCAGATCCAGGACGTGCGCTCGCAGTTGTTCGGCCTCAAGCAGCGCTTGCCGGACAATGCCAATGCTAAAACCATCGCTTCCGCCGCGGACGATCTGGAAAAGAAGCTGGTCGCGGTTCGCGATGACCTCATCAATCTCGACATCAGCGCCAACGAAGATTCGCTGGCCTATCCTCCGCAACTCGATGCCAAGCTGGCCTACCTTGCAATGGACGTCGGCAGCGCCGACTCCGCGCCCACCGAGGCCGAGCAGCAGCAATTTGAAAAATTGAAGCGCCAAAGCGGGGAACTGATCGCACGCTGGGACGACTTGCAGCATCGCGACCTCGCGGCGTTCCAGAAGCTCACCGCAGAAGGCAGCCTTTCCACCGTGGTGGTCTTACCTGCAGGCCGAACGGTAAATGAGGAGGTCCCTGCTCACTGATTTTTCCACATTTCCGTCCGCCACAAAGGGAAAGCTCGCCAAACATGAGCTTTCCCTTTCGTATTACTTCAGAGCTCTTACCTGCGGCGATTCCTCTATTACTTCCGTGCCACTTCCATGGCACCGATGTGCCTTGTGGCCGTAATACGGCGTTGCTATTGTGCCGATAGAGAAGTTATTCCTCCCCTGACGGATCAGAAGCCGATCCGAGTTTTGGGGGTGATTATGCGAGTGATGCATCTCTGCTATGCGGCAATTGGCTTTGCGGTGGCCCGCTGGATTTTCAAGCGGCAGCCAGTAGTCGATCCGGTGACACGGTTCCGGTCTCAGGGCCTTCTGTAGAAGCACTTTTCCGGGTTGGGCGCGCGCCCCGTTGCGCCTCCATTTCGTCAGCGCGCGCCCTTCGTTTTTCTACCCCCGGGGAAACGAAAGTACCTTCGTCATGTCTGACTTTCGGCACTCTCTCCATACAATTTGACTCAGGGAATTGTTGGTTCCTGGGTCGTCATGCAGCGAATCCTTGAATTACGGTGGGCGCTTTTCTTGCCGGCATTGTTGGCGGCTTTTCTGTTCGCCTTCGAGGCCGCCCCGCTTGCCGCGCAGGACGATCCCAACCAGATTCCCTTAGGCGACGTTGCCCGCAGCCTGCGCAAAGAAGTTCCTCCCCCTAAGCTTGTGATTGACGACGACAATCTGTCGAGTGTCATGCGGCAGGCCGAGACGGAGCGCTCCTCAGTGTCGGCTCTGACATTTCTGATGGAGGGGGAGAGAGCAGACAAAGCTTTGCAGGTCTCTGCCCCGGAGGTGAGCTGCAGCCTCGCCTTCAACGCAAATGCGAAGGCCCTGCTCTCCAGCAACCAGTATGCTCAAATGGATTTGCCGCAAGATGAGCTATCGAAACTGGCAGGACCGGCCGCGATCGAAGACGATGCGCTCACGGTTTCCGTTTTCAACGGCACCAACTGGCACCTCAGCGAAATCACGGTGGCCTTGACCACGATCAGCAAGCCGGAGGACGCGTCGATGCTGGACGGCTCCCTCAGATTCGTGCCGGCCTCGGACAACAATTCGCAGGAATCCACGAATCGCCCCGATGGTGCGCATTCGGAAAAGCAGCCAGATGTGACCATGATTTACCGCATGCGCGCCGCCGCAGCCCCATGGTCGACCACGGTCTTCCGTGCTCCGCTGAATGAGGAAATCCCTCCCGGCAAAGAGTGGCATTGGGCTATCGTTCAAGCCAGGGGATATCCGCCGGAAACCTACACGGCGACCGCCACGCCACCCGCTGCACCGAACGTCTCATTGACCGTTCTGCCCGTCTCTGCGGAACTCGGCCGGCCGGCGCAAATCGGCCCAATCATTCCTCCCACAGCCGCGTCGCCCTCGGTAGCATCGTTGCCGCAAGCGCCGCGATAAATTCTCGACACCCTATCACTTCGCTCCCAGTTTCAGGACCACCGTGTTGCGTTCATCGCCTGCAATGATGCGATAAAGCTTTCTCAAGTCGTCGGCGCGAGCCACGGGAACGCTGAGTTCCTTGATTTCCCAGGTGCGGCTATAGTGCACCACATTGCCGTGCACTTCGGTTTTCGCATGATAGCTGGCGAAGCCGTAATCGGCGTCGACCGCGGGAGGCACGTCGTCCACCACGTAGCCGGCGGGAATGGTGATGTCGAAAGTGTCGCTGTCGCGCACCGGTCCCTCGAACTCTATGGGAAATCTGCGCGGTTCCCTGGTTTCAAGGAATCCGCTTGTCTTCACTCCCAGCACGCGCGGCCGGACCAGCAATAGCCCGCCCGCATTCTTGGCGTAGTCGTCGGCCTCGAAAGCGTAATGAAATCCGAACGGCTGATTGCTGAGATGGAGATTCTGGATGCTGGCTTGTTTGATGTAGAAGCGCGACAAGGATCCAGCCAGCAGTTCCTCGATGGGTTTGATCTGGTCGCTGCTCTTGGTCACGCTTTGCAGACGCCAGCGCTCCGCCGCGGCCCGGTCACCTAGTCTCGACTCAGTGACCTCGCCCTTGAGCATTCCCGTGGAATCAAGAGTGAACTTGCCTGTGCGCTCGATGCCGTTCATGGCCGGGGGTTGCTCCGGCAGTTCTGTCAGTTCGCCGCCTTCGGGCGTGACCAGCAATCCGTAGTTCGCTTGGAGGTCTCCGCTAAGCTGCCCGAACGGCGTCATATCGTTGGTCGGATCAAAATACAAGAGCGTGCCCAGCCGCGGATGCTGCACTGTGGCGATCAACGAAGGGTCGGAAAGCCCGGCGGGAAGCTTGATCGCCAGGATTGCATGGTCGAAAGCGCCAACGTTAGCCGGAGTTTCAGAAGTGACCGAGCCCCGCTCAACGTTGATGATAACGTAGTACGACTGCACTCCGATCTCGCTCAACATGGAACTGAGCAGCGTAGCTTTGTCTTTACAGTCTCCATATCGATGAGCAAATATGTCGGCCGCGGGATGCGGTTGAAAACCGCCGATACCAAGCTGGATCGACACATAGCGGATCTCATGTTGCACAAATTGCGCCAGCGCCCTCATCTTATCCAGCGTTGTGGGGGCCGAACTGGTTAAAGAGGCGACCTCCTGTTTGATTTGAGGAGACGCATCGCGCCGGTTCACGATGAGATTCAGATACCAGTTGCCCATCTCTTGCCAGTTGGTGAAGACCTTGTCGGAAGCGCCGCCCTGCGGGAAGAAAGAGACAATCATCTGGCCGGCCACTCCGCGGAACGGCGGCATGTCCGGTTCTTCCCGAATCCCTTTTACATCGCTGACGGTCCACTGCAGCTGGCCTCCTTCTTCCGTGGGCTTGGATTCGGGGTAGTTAATCCAGAATGCCTTGTACGCCCACCCCGGCGGAAGTTGCAGCGTGTAATGATTTTCCCGGCTCGGAATCCCTTGTTGAAAATCCCACACGTCCTGCAGCACCAGAGGATCTTCTTCTTTGTCGTATTCATAGCCGACGATATTCCCTGGGTCGGCCGCAGGAATCTGCAGACCCTTGACTCTAGTGTCGGTGATGAGCTCGCTGCCTTCAATCTTCGGTAGAGCAATCTCGAAGGCTTCCTTGTCTTTTACTTCATAGTCCTTTCCTTGAGCGGGAATGCACCAGCCGCGAAGGCCGTTGACCTTGCTATGAGCATTGAAGTCGACCATCGCCATGCCGTAGTCGCGGCCGCCGGGACGCAGAATCTTGTAGACCATGCGAACATGCGTTCTGATTTTGTCGGCGGATTGCACTGTGACGTCTTCATCCGAGTAAAGCAGCACCGCGTCGGTTTTCTCGTCGTGCGCTGGCACGGGAGCCGACGCGGCGGCGCGCATCCACGCCGGGGCGTCGCTAGCCTGCGCGCGGCGCGCGGCAAATGGCAGGCAGACAGCTCCGCACAATATGGCTACCCGCAGCCGCCGATCAATTCGCCGCGCTGGTTGCCCCGGGTTGCAGAATGACCTGTTCTTCATCCGATGTCCTCATGACCTGAAAAACGTTGCGCAGCGCGCTGTAATACTTTGTGGGCAGCAATAGGATGTCGACATTGACCGAGCGGCTCAAGTGCAGCGTGCCTTTTTCATTTTGCGCCTGCAGTGTGTAGACGATCGATTTCACATCCACCTTCTGCGGCGCCGGCAAAGTCGATATCTGCCAGCCCAGGGGCAAGTCGATGCTGATATCGTCGCTGCGGCCGAAGGGAAACGCAAAATAGACCGGAAACACGCGCTCGGCGTGATCGAACAGGTGCTTCTCAGGCGCACTGAAAAGTCCCACAGGAAGAAGCGCGCGCCGTCCGGCGCCAGAGATCCAGCCCGGCACTTTGAGGTTGAACTCCGCTACCATCGCCGACGAGCTATTCCAGTCGGGCTGGCTGGTCAGTTCAACGTCGCAGCCGACAGGAATGGATTCCTTGACTTCATCCTCCAGATACTTCTTGCGTTCGGTGTCGTCGGCCAGGCGCTCTTCCACGCGCCGTTGCGACGCTTCCAATCCCGTATAAATCACGCTCAGTTTGCCTTCCAGGTCGCCGGTGTCGGTGAGCCTCAACTCCGCCTTGCGCTGAATGCTGGACTCTTTGCTGTCGGGAAGAGTCGTTTGAAGCCACGATCCCCCGTCTTTATCGAGCTTCAGTCCATCGACTCCCGTTTCGACCCACGGCAGCATCCCGAATGGGGTGAATTCAGCACCCGGATCGAAAAAAACATCTTTCCCGTTCAGCTTGACTGTGACCACGTTCTCGTCGAGCCGTCCGCCATCCATGCTCTGCGGAGTGAAGAAATAATTCTGCCGGTCGGGTACCCACATGCCCGAGGCTTCAAGTCCTGCGGCGCGCGCCAGGGCCAGAAAGAGCCAGGTCAGTTGATAGCCGTTTGCGTATTGTTTCTTCCAGGCTTCTTCAACGTTGGTGGGATCTTTCTCTTTTTCGCGCTTCTGTTCCTGCTCGGTCTTCTGCGCTTCGTAGGAAGTGTTGCGGATTTGCTGTACCCGCGCGTAGATCTTTTGCAGCTTCACCTCCGGCGAGTCGCTGGGAGAAACGATGCCGGCTACCGCTTCCTCCATAGCCTTGCGCTTGCCAACGAAGCCTTCCAGTTGACCGTAAAGCCGCTTGTCGAGTTTCTTCCAGTATTTGTCGGGTTCCGTTTCGAATGTGTCCACGCTGTAGATGAAGTCGACTCGGGACTTCAGTTCGTTTTGCGGGGGCATGTAATCCTCGACCTGAAATGCAGGCACGTCCCTCACTTCCAGTCGGATGACGTGGTCGGGGCTCTGTGCCGGCGCGGTCGTTCCCGCCGGGAGCGTGTTCCAGATCCAGTGCAGGTTCATCGGAGGGTAGGAGCCGTCGTAGGGTTTCAATGAGAACTTCGCAGTCTTGGTGAACAGTTCGTTGCTGATAATCCAGCGCGAGTCGAAGACGAACTGCTCCGCCAGATCGGTCGTGTAGTAGTACTCAAGAATGCTTCCCACCTGCACATCGGGCAGGGTGAACGTCTTGGCCAGGTAGCGCGCACCGCGAGCTTTTACGATCGCCTTCTCGAATATTTTGCCTTTGAAGTCGACGATGGAACCGTCCGGTTCCACTGTCCGCGCGTGCAGGTTGACCACATCCCCCTCTTCTTTGTGAAAGGGAATTTCGATGTCGGCGTATTTGCGGCCATCCTCCGTGAGTATCTTGATGCGGAAGTAAACATCCTCATGCGCGGTCTGGCCGCGGTCATCGCGATCGACCTGGCGGTAGAGAATGATGGCGGGCGCTCCCGGAGCTTTGGGTTCGCTTGTCATCTTCAATTCGTCCGGATTGGGCGCTTGGAAGCCGATCCCCGCGGAGGCCGGAATGCTTGCGGCCGCGATCAGAAGCAACGCGAAAGCGGCCAGATATAGAGGTGCGAGACGAAGACTCGACATGGCGTAGTTCACCCTTGGGATTTGTCGATGCCGTGGAGTCGAGGGCTCAAGGGGGAATGCAGGGGCCGCACGAATCGCGACAGTGCTAAGCTACTCCGGGTTGTGGAGCACTCTTATGGCTCGCGAGAATACAGCCCCTTTTTGGGCGTGTCAAGGAAATCCCGGCGCGGTGGACGCAAGAGAAGAACCCCCGGATTCTCCTCCCTCTCGCCACCAGCCTGGAGCTTGCGAATGGCTGCTTTTCCAGCGTGCTAGACTAGCGTCAAATCCCTGCAACTGAGGGCCACCATGAAATTCGGCGTCATCATTTTCCCGGGTTCCAACTGCGATCACGATGCCCACTGGACCGTCGAGCAAGTCATCAACCAGAAGGCCACTTATCTCTGGCACGAATCCCACGACCTGGAAAATTGTGACGCCGTCATCGTTCCCGGAGGATTTGCCTATGGCGATTACCTGCGGACCGGGGCGATTGCGAAGTTTTCGCCAGTGATGGAATCGGTGCGGAAGTTTGCTGCCGGAGGTGGCCTCGTACTCGGCATTTGTAACGGTTTTCAGATTCTTTGCGAATCCGGTTTGCTTCCCGGCGCCCTGATGCGCAATGTCGGACTGAAGTACGTTTGCAAGCCGGTGCAAGTGCGGGTGGAGAACGCCGATACGCCGTTTACCAGCGCCTGTGCTCTGGGAGAAGTGCTGACGATTCCAATCGGTCACATGGAAGGGAACTACTTCTGCGACGCCGCGACGCTCGACGAACTGCGCCGAGAAAATCGCGTAGTATTCCGCTATTCCACTCCAGGCGGCGAAATCGCGGATTCAGTCAATCCCAACGGCTCTCTCGACAACATTGCCGGAGTCTGCAGCGCCGGCCGCAACGTGGTCGGCATGATGCCTCACCCCGAGCGATCCTCTGAGCCGGAATTAGGCGGCAGTGACGGGCTCAAGGTTTTCCAGTCGATGGTTTCCGCTCTGGTTCCCAAGTGATTTGCCGGTAATCATTTGGATCGACGCAGCCTCGCAAATCACTGCCATTTCAAACGCGTCGTTATCCGCGACGCACTTGTCATCCTGAGCGAAGCGAAGGATCTATGCAACTCGCCGGCAGCGCCGGTGCTGCCGGCAGATTGCATGGATCCTTCAGCGGGCAAAACACGCCCGCCTCAGGATGACAACCCGGCACGGGAAGGTTACATAGCTGCGAGATGGCTGTCTTGCCACCTGAAATTCAAACTGAGGCGTTACCGATTTTTCTTGGTTATCAACAGCCTCCCGTTATATCGTCGTTTCTCTTCCCCTGTCGTGCGGTTTTCTAAAACCTAGTTGCCTTCGCAAGCACACGCAGGGAGGCGTGTCTCTCCATGACGCCAAAGCAGATTCTCGATTCCTTCTCCGAAACCTTAATGCAGGACGAACGAATTCTCAGTGCACAAGAACACGCGTTGCTCTCTACCTTGCTGCAACATGCCAGGGCCAGGGCCAACGGCAATCGTGAAACCCAGGACCGTGAAACCCAGGAAGCGGTTCGTGCCGTCATTGCCTCGGCCGTTGGAGAAACGGTCGCGCAGCGCGCATTCGCCGTGCTGGGCGGCAGCATTGTCGAACGCATCCTCGAGGCCGGCCAGCCCGTCACGGGAGATTCGGCCCTAACTCCCAGCACCGACTTCCATATCGAGGCCAAAACCCCAAAAGAACCGGATCCGCCCGGCGCTCGCAAGCCCATGGGAGAGCCCGACCCACCGGGCGTGCGCAAGCCAAGAGGCGAGCCGGATCCCCCCGGCAAGGTACCGATGCGTACACCGGGGGAGCCCGACCCGCCGGGGGCTCGCAAACCCGCAGGCGAGCCCGACCCTCCGGGTGTGCGCAAACCCAGAGGTGAGCCCGATCCTCCCGGAGTGCGCAAGCCGAGAGGCGAGCCGGACCCGCCCGGCGTTCGCAAGCCTATGGGGGAGCCCGACCCGCCGGGGCGCGCCACTCGTACCACAGTGATCTCAGAAGGGCAGGTTGCGGTTGCGGAACGCCCAGCCGTGTTGCCGGCCAACTGCGTCGTGCTGGACGAATTTCTGGCCCCCCAGGAGCTGGCAGACCTAACCAGCTTTGTGCTGGATCATGAAGGCGACTTCACCTCCAGCGAAGTGGTTTCTCCGGCTTCCGAAAGCGGCGTCATCGACTACGAACACCGCCGTTCCCGCGTCCTGATGGATTTGAGTTATCACCAGGACACGATCCTGCAACGGATCAAGGCCGTTTTGCCGCAGGTCCTGCAACAGTTGGGGATGGAGGAATTCTCCATTTCGGAAGTGGAGGCACAGGTCACCGCCAGCAATGACGAAGACTTCTTCCATTTCCACAGCGACAACACCAGCGAGCGCGTGGCGTCGCGCTATCTGACCTTTGTCTACTTCTTCCATCGCGAGCCACGGCAGTTCGATGGCGGAGAGCTGCGCATCCACGACGCGCGTCTGCAAGACGGCCTTTACGTCAGCCAAGGCAGCTACCAGACGATCGTGCCCCAACAGAACCAGATTGTGTTTTTTCCCTGTCAATTGCTGCATGAAATCACTCCGGTGAAGTGCCCATCGCGGCTCTTCGCCGACAGCCGCTTCACCTTAAACGGATGGCTTCGTCGCTGAACAACCCGGCGTGGCTGGATTGGATGGCCCACTTAATTGCTGGGACATCGATGGAAGAAGTATCGATGGGAGAAGTGTCGCGGCAAACCTTTGCCGCGACGCTTCCTCCCGATCGCTTTTATTGCCTGCTCGATGAATTGCCCCTGCACCTGATTCCGCAGCCCGCGCTGAAGTTATTGCTCCGGGCAGATGACAAGGGTCAAAGATCACCTCTGCATTTGAATCCCGACTGTATTCTCTGTCGCGGCAGCCAGCTCCCGGATGAACTTGCATCGCACAAGGAACTTCTCCCCGGATTTGCTCTCCAGGGAACAATCGCATGGGTTCCGGACTCGGCGGGTGGCTTGCCACTGCCCTTCTGGCTGGGGCCGCAACTGGAATCGGCAGTATGCAGCCTCGCTCCGAACGAAACTGTGCCGGATTCCATGCCCCGCGGAGTCCAGCAGCGATTGGCGGCCGCAAATATTCTGCTTCCCGAAGACCGAATCTCTCAGCTTCACGCGGCGCCCGAAGAAATCCTTCGGAAATCGTCTCGGCTCTTTCGAGAAAAAGGATACGCAACGCTTCCTGGTCTGATTCACCCGTTTCATGTCGCTGCATTGCGGCGCTACTACCGCTATCTGATTCGCACCGGCGCGATTCCTCTCGGAGACGGCCAGAGTCCTCGCCGCTATGCCGCCTACAACGAACCGGTCGCGCGCTTTTTCCATCATCGCATTGCCTCGACGTTAAGCTCCCTTGCGGGCGAGCCGCTGCGGCCATCGTATGTCTACTTCGCGTCCTACCTCAGTGGAGCGGAACTCAAGAAACACACCGACCGGGAGCAGTGCGAGTTCAGCGTCACCCTATGCCTCGATTTTTCCCCCGATCCTCAGCTTGAAACTCCATGGCCGATTCGCCTTGAACCCCCAGACGGTCCGGTTGCGGTCTACCAGGCGCTGGGAGACGGCTTGGCGTACCGTGGCACTCGACTTCCGCACTATCGCGACCGGCTCGCCGACGGCCAAACCTCGACTTCGATCTTCTTTCACTATGTCGCAGCCGACTTCGCGGGATCTTTGGATTAATGGCGGAGACTGACGGCGGGATTGATGGCGGGACGACAGCGGATTGACGGCAGAGGAATGCGGAGTTCGCTAACGCAAGCCAGAGATGAGATATAGAACCGAGAGAGCCTCGTTGTAACTGTAGGCAAAGCGGGTTCCGTCGCGGCTGACGACCACTGGCGTCACAATCACTACTCCCGCCGGAGCGGTTGGGCGCAGTTCCTGCAGGACCGTGATCTTTCCACTGGCGATGTCGATCTTGTAGATCTTGCAGGGAAGCTCGCCCGGCCTATACGCATAAAGCAGCGATCCGTCTTCCGACCATTGGACCGGACGGAACTCTGCCCCCAGGCCCGGGATGACTCGCGGCGAACCGCCATCTACCGGATAAATTGCGACGGAATTCGTTCCCACGCCGACCACGAATTTGCTATCGGGCGACGACGGACCGCAAGCAACTCCGTCCGGCGTCACTCCTTTGGCTCTGCCGCCGCTCAGGCTCAAGACATAGCACCGGGGCGCGTGACCCGGCTCGTTCCCGTTCACGATGAGCCTCTGGCCATCGGCAAGAAACCGCGCCCATCCGTGGTTAACGTGTTCCAGGCCTCGCACTTCGACGGGACGAGGCTGGCCTGCGCCAACCGGCAACAGCGTCACTTGCTCCGGATGACCCGTGGTGGAAACTGAGATCGCCCATTTTCCGTCCGGCGAAAGTCCGCCGGCACTGCCTTCTCCCAGACGGACTGGCAGCGATCCATCCAACCTGCGGATCGCTACCGCATAGCCCACACCGGCGGCCTCGCTGGAATCCTCAAACAGCACAAATTTTCCGTCCCCTGAAATATCCTTGGCGACATTCCAGTCGTGCCAGGAAAGTTCTGTGTCTCCTTTGCTTCCCAGAGCGCTGAACGCCATTGCCAGGCGTTTGGAGTTCAACGTAACCAACACGCGCCCATCGGGAGCGATGTCCTGCAGCGTGATCGCCATCGGCAGATTCAGCAGCGTACGAATCTTTCCGGAAAGATCCACCGCCATCAGATTCAGGTTGTTGCCCTCCTCAACCGCGCTAAACCATATCTCCTTGCCATCCGGCCGCCATGCCAGCCCCTGTTCCGAGTCCCATTCTCTGGAAAGCGTCCGCAAGTGCCCAGCCAGGTCAACTACGGCGACCGTGCCCCCGTTATCCCAGAGTGCGGGATGATTCAGGAACGCGATCTTATCGCCGTGCGGAGAGAAGCGAATGTTGCTGATCCACCCTGTACTCTCAAACAGAACCTTGCCAATCGGATACTCCAGGCGGCTGTGCCCGTCGGCATAGTCGACCACCGCCAATTTGCCTGCCGGGTCCCAGTCGGCCCAGCGCACATTGGCCAGCAATTCCTTTGGCGATCCTCCAGCCAGAGGAGTACGCGCCAGCATTCCGTCGACGGTTTGAAGCTGGCCGTCATGTGTGCCGTGCAGAACCACTGCCAGTTCGTTGCTAGGTGAGATGGCGAGCAGATTGGCATCACCCAGATTCAGTGGTTGAGCCAGAGCAGAATTGCCGACTGTCGAAAACGTTTGCACGGGACTGCCGTTCCATGCGGCACTGTAGATGATGGACTGCCCATCGGCGGCGAAGCGCGCCGAATAGATGGTGCCGGCTTCAAACGTGAGGCGGCGATACACTGGGGGAGACTGCGCGGGCCGCAGCAGGATCATTACCAGCACGACCGTAGCCGCTGCCAGCGCTGCAGAGATGGCCCAAGGCAGAACCCGCGCTCTTTGTGGTTTCGGCTTCGAGAAATGAATGCTTCTGTCTGTGGACGAGCCCGAGAGAGTCTGCAGCGCAAACAACAGATCTTTGGCGGACTGGAATCGATCTTCCGGCTCTTTCTCCAAACAGTGCTTAACAATGTCCCGGTATCCCACCGGAACCACGCCCGAATCCAATTTAGCGTCGGCTGGTTCTTCGCGCAGCACCGCCGTCATGGTGTCCACTTCCGTCTCGCCCTGGAAGGCGCGGCATCCCGCGAGCATTTCGTAAAGAATCGCGCCCAGACTGAAAATATCGCTGCGATGGTCGACCGGTTTGCCGCGGAGTTGCTCTGGCGACATGTAGGCGACCGTGCCGATCACCGCGCCGCTCCTGGTCACGGTCGTCAGGCTCTCGATGGAGCGCTCATCCTCGGACGTGGCTTGTAGTTTGGCGACTCCGAAGTCCAGAATTTTGACCCGTCCATCCGTAGTCAGAAACAGATTTTCCGGTTTCAGGTCGCGATGCACGATGTGGCGTTCATGCGCCGCGATCAGCCCCTGCGTGATTTGCAGCGCGTAGTCGGTGGCCTCGCGCATGGGAACAGGCCCCTCCAACAATCGCAAACGCAGCGTCCTGCCGTGGAGCAATTCAGAGACGATGTACGGAGTGGTTCCTTCGAAGCCTACATCGTAGATGGCAAGAATGTTGGGATGGTTCAACGCCGCCGCGGCACGCGCTTCCTGTTCGAATCGCCGCCGGTGGTCGGGATTATCGCTGGACGCCGGCCGGATTACTTTCAAGGCCACATCGCGGCCCAGTCTTTCGTCGCGCGCGCGAAAGACTTCGCCCATTCCTCCCGCGCCGATTTTTTCGAGAATCTTGTAATGCCCAAAAAACTGGCCAGACATAGCAATTACCCAAGCGCGTCTTGCACGGCATGTTAGGTGCGATCACTTCTGCAGTCAATAGCATTGCCGTGCCCTGGGACTGGCGGAATGACCCGTTTCCAGCGTGCTAAACTTGTGTCCGCTATGGGCCAGCCGCCGCAAATCCCGCCGCCTGTGCCGCCTTCCTGTTCCGAGTGCGCCACAAAAACCCAGCCCGCCGGCGGTGGACCGCCAATTCAGTCGGCTTCCCGCATATGGCGTTCGGGCGACGGAAAAATGCGGGTTGACACGCCAACCACCAGCGTCATTTCCGATCCGCACGCGCAGCAAACCATCCTGCTCAATCATTCGACCAAAGAGGCGACCATCGTTCCCATGAAGCCGCCAGCGCCCGGAGCTGTGCCTCCCGGCATGCCCCAGCCGCCTAGCGGAGCGGTGCAACCGCCCGTGCAGGTGCAGGACTTGGGCAAGTCGATGATCGAGGGGCACGAAGTCGAGGGCCAGCGATTCACTATGCCGGCGCCTCCAGCGGCGCTGACACCCCAGGCAAAGGCGCCGGGTCAGCCGCTGCCAGCGATGCCCGGCTTGCCGCCGCTAAAGATTCCAGGCGCGCCCCCGATTCCAGGCATGCCTTCTCCGCCGTCGGCCGCGGCCCCTGCCCCTGGCGCCGCAGCCGCGCCGCCCCTTAAGCCGCCTCAACCACCAACCGTGGCCGAAATCTGGACCAGCGCGAAACTTAAGGTTCCGGTTCTCACCAAGGTCAGCGGCCCAGCGGGGGAGCAGACCACCTATTGCAAGCCCACCGCGACCACCGAACCCCACCCTTCGTTGTTTCAGATACCGCAGGGATATAAGATCAAACCGAATCCGTGACCGTGATTCCGACAGGGGCGCAATAAATGACTCATGCTATAATTTGTGTTCGCCTGCGTTCAACCGAGGTAATCGTTTTGAGGCTTTCCGTGATCTCCTCTGAAGGCGAATCCTGCGCCATCCGAGTTCTTTAAGAAGCATATTTAGACACGAGGTCGAACCATGTCCGGCCACTCAAAATGGGCCACAATCAAGCACAAGAAGGGCGCGCTCGACGCCAAGCGCGGCAAGATTTTTACCCGTCTCATTAAGGAAATCAGCATCGCCGCCAAAAATGGCGGCGGCGATCCCGATTCCAACCCGCGCCTGCGCGGCGCCATCGTCGCCGCCAAAGCGGAGAATATGCCCGCCGACAATATCAAGCGGGCCATTCAGCGCGGTACCGGCGAACTGCCCGGAGCCACGTATGAAGAATTTTCGCTCGAGGGCTATGGCCCCGGCGGGGTCGCGATCCTGCTCGACATCAACACCGACAATCGCAACCGCACCGTCAGCGAAATCCGCCACGTCTTTGGCAAGAACGGCGGCAACATGGCATCGGCTGGTGCCGTCGCGTATATGTTCCACAAGAAGGGCGACATTATCATCCCCAAGTCGGCGGCCAAGGTAGACGATCTGATGAACATCATCATCGAAGCCGGCGGCGAGGATGAACCCATCGACGATGGCGAGAATTGGGAGATCCTGACTGCGACTTCTGCCTACGAGGACATGCTCGAAGCGGTAAAGAAGGCTGGCATCACACCGGTTTCATCAGGCGTGAGCATGATTCCCGATACCTATATCAAGCTAGAAGGCGCCGCAGCTAATACCATGATTCGTCTCATGGAAGCGCTCGAAGAGCACGATGACGTGCAGAATGTTCACGCCAACTTCGACATCGATCAGAAACTGCTCGAAGAAGTTGCCGGATAACTTTGTTCCAACTCGGGAAATGTAAAGAGCCGCCGCGACAGGGCGGCTCTTTGATTTTGGTTTTGGTTTTGCAAATGCGGTGATGCCGCTTTTCGACGTAGCGCTTCAGAAGTTTTCAACATGTTCGTGGAAAATTCTGTGGAAAAGCGGCAAAGTATCTTCGTAAGTGATTCTCCGCGAGATGCTTTAACACTTTGCACTGAAGCGAGTGCTGGCACTTTCGTGGCGGTGATGGTACGCAGTGATGGTGCGCACAATCCATACGCAGCTTTCAAATCCGAGCCCTCAAACTTGAAAGTTCGCCTCGACAAACTTCTGGTCGACCGCGGTCTCGCCGCTTCGCGTGAGCGCGCGCAAGCGTTGATCCTCGCCGGCAAAGTTCTGGTCGACGATCAAAAACTTGAGAAGGCTGGCGTGCAAGTTGTCCAAAACTGCGCCATCCGTCTGCTCGGCGAAGATCTCAAATACGTCAGCCGCGGCGGGCTGAAACTCGAACGCGCTCTCGATCACTGGAACATTGATGTAGGCGGCCAACTTTGTCTCGACGTCGGTGCATCGACCGGCGGCTTCACCGACTGCCTGCTGCAGCGCGGCGCGGCGCGCGTAATCGCCATCGACACCGGCTACGGCCAGATGGATTTCAAACTTCGACAGGATCCCCGCGTCCGATTGTTGGAGAAGACGAACGCCCGCTATCTGACGCGCGAAGCCCTCGGCGAAACCGTCGACTTCATCGCGATGGACGTTTCCTTCATCTCCGCCACGCTCGTTCTGCCTGCCGTCGTTGCCGCAGCCATGCCTGAGTCACCCGACAAGCGCCGCGGCCGAAATATCGTGGTCCTGGTCAAGCCGCAGTTCGAAGCAGGCAGGCAGCACGTGGGCAAAGGCGGCATCGTACGCGACCAGGCCGCGCAGCAGGCCGCCGTGGAAAAAGTCAGAAACACTCTGACCGCTCTTGGCGCCACGCAACCCGAAGTCATCGAGTCGCCCATTCTGGGCGCCGAAGGCAATCGCGAATTTTTGCTTCACGGCGTCTTCTAATCCTCTATACCCCTCTGCCCGTGTCGTGAAAGCTTTGAGTTTTTGTACAATCTTGTTTCACCATGCCCAGCCCGCAATCGTCTTCCTCAAAAACCGCAGCCATCATTTCACGGCCCAACCGTCCTGCGCTCGCGCAGATACTTCCCGGACTTTTCACCTGGCTCCGGAAGCACGGTTACAAGATCGTGGTGGATCCGGAAACGGCGACCTACACGGCGAACCAGCAAGTAGTGCCGCGCGCGGAAATGGCGTCGGTGCCCCTCGATCTGGTCGTCGTCCTCGGCGGTGACGGGACATTGCTGTCGGCCGCCAGAGTGACCGCGGCCAGTGACGTTCCGCTTCTCGGCGTAAATCTCGGTTCTCTCGGTTTTCTCACCGAAGTGCCGCTCGAATCGCTCTATCCCATGCTGGAAGCAATCGAACAAGGCCACGCTGAGGTGGAGCGCCGCACGCTGATGCACTGCGACTTGCTTCGCGGAGACGAGGTACGCGGCAGCTACCTCGTCTTCAACGATGCAGTTGTAAATAAAACCGCCCTCGCCCGTCTCAACACTTACGACCTGCACATCGACAAGGCCTTCGTCGCCAGCTATCGCGCGGACGGAATGATTGTTGCTACTCCGACCGGCTCGACCGCGTACTCGCTCTCTGCGGGAGGACCGGTGCTGATGCCCTCGGTCAAGGCGTTCGTGATCACGCCGGTCGCGCCGCATTCGCTCACCCATCGCCCGCTGGTGGTCCCGGACTCGGTCGAGATTGAGATTCTGCTGCGCAGCGAGGAAGAGGTCGCGTATCTCAGCCTCGACGGCAGGCCGGGTCTTGACCTCAGCGATGGCGACCGGGTGCGTTGCCGCCGATCGCAGCATCAGGTCAACCTGTTCCGTACCGGCTCGGATTTCTTTCAGGTGCTGCGCAGCAAGTTCAAGTGGGGAGAGCGTCAGGACTAGCCCGCCACCGATAACCGAGTAACGAAGTTCATTGCATTCATCTATTCACCCACTCATGCATTCACCCATTCATGCATTCACCCACTCATGCATTGTCATCCTGAGGCGCGCTTTTCGCGCCGAAGGATCCATGCAACTCGCCGGCAGCATCACCGGCGCCGGCAAGTTGCAGGAATCCTTCCTCGGGAGTCACTCGCTTCGCGAGCGACTCCGCGTTCTAATGGATGACAACGCGATTCGTCGTGGATTTCGTAAGTTGTTGAGAGTTGGTGCAAGTTGTTGAAGATTGGTGCAAGTCATTGAAAAGTCGTAGAAGGCCTCTAGCGTCCCTCAGGACGCATAATTTTTCGCGCACCGCCCCCGACCACGAGCGCGACAATAATTCTCGACGGCAGGGCCGTTTCCGGCTCCGCAATGGGTATCCTGCGAAACGGCCGGAACGTCACTGACCGCCCCATGGTCGTCCAGTCTCAAAACTGTCTCATTTTGCTACACGTTAAGTACGATATTGTAGATGCCGGATTGTATGCACAAATAAAAAGCGAAGATAAGGTTTGCCGTCACCATCGACTCATCGTCCATGTCATCGTTGTCATCCTGAGGCGCGTTTTTTGCGCCGAAGGATCCATGCAACTCGCTGGCAGCATCACCGACGCCGGCAAATGGCAGAGATCTTCGTCGGGAGTCACTCGCTTTGCGATCCACTCCGCGTCCTCAGGATGGCACGGCCGCTCTTTACAGTTCCGCGCGCAGCAGGTCTGAGATGGTCTCGCGCTTCCGAATTGTTTTGACCGACTTCCCGGATACCATCACTTCCGCCGCCCGCGGACGCGTATTGTAGTTTGACGCCAGCACCATTCCGTAGGCGCCCACATCGAGGATCGCCAGCAATTCCTCTTCGTCGATGATGGGCAACTCGCGATCGCGCGCAAAAAAATCCCCGGTCTCGCAGATCGGACCCACGATATCCGTTACTTCGGTCGCCGTCGAATCTCCGTGTTGCGTGACCGGCACAATCTCGTGATAGGCGCTGTACAGTGCTGGCCGGATCAAATCGTTCATCGCCGCATCGACCACCAGAAATCGCCTGCCGTCATTTCTTTTGCGGTAGACCACGGAAGTGATCAGAGCGCCCGCCGGACCGACGATCGAGCGGCCGGGTTCCAGCAGGAGCCGCACGCCCAGGCCCTTCAACGGCGTAGCCAGCGCGCGCGCATAACCGGCAACGTAGTCCGAAAATTCTTCGGCGTTCGATTTGTCGTAGGCGATCCCCAGCCCACCGCCGGCATCAATGTAGTCGATGGAATGGCCATCCGCGCGCAGAGCCCGCACCAACTCCGCCACTCGCGCTACGGCCTCGCCAAACGGAGCCACATCCGTAATTTGCGATCCAATGTGAACACTCACTCCTCGTACTTTCAGATACCCGGAACCGGATGCTTTGGCATAGAGTGCCCGCGCTTCGCCGATAGGCACGCCAAACTTGTGCTTGTGCAGGCCGGTAGAAATATAAGGATGAGTCTCGGCGGCAACATCGGGATTCACCCGCAGCGCCACCGGAGCAGTTTTCCGCAGGCGTCCAGCGCATTCTGCCAGCGCCCACAGTTCCGATTCGCTCTCGACGTTGAAAAGAAGGATTCCGGCCTTTAGTGCGGCTGATAATTCTTGCCGGGTCTTGCCGACGCCGGAGAACACAACCTTCTTCGCCGCCTTGCGATCGGCCGTGAGCACGCGTTCCAGTTCTCCACCGGAGACGACGTCGAAGCCGCATCCCTTTTTCGCCAGGAAACGCAGAATGCTGAGATTCGAATTGGCTTTGACCGAGTAGCAGATCAGATGCGGGATTTCCCGAAACGCCGCGTCAAACGCGTCATACCGCTCGCGGATCGTGGCCGCCGAATAAACGTAGAGCGGCGTGCCGTATTCCTGGGCGAGTTTCGTGAGCGCCACTTCTTCGCAATGCAGCGCGAACTGCCGGCGCCGGCGCACGATGCCGCGCGTGCTTTCGCGATAAACGAATCCCGGTGGACGGGATGTGGCGGGGCGCTGACGGCGGGAGGTCATTTTTTCTTGTGAGATGGGTGCGCTTCGCCCTTCACTCGAATGGCAACCACAGTCTGATCGTCGAACGTTTCCACGCCCGCGGAGTGTTCCGCGGCTGCTTTGAAGAGGGAATCGACCACGCAGTCCGCGGATTTGTCGGCGCATTCGGCGATGATTTTCTCCACCCGGCCGCGCCCGAAAAGTTCGCCCTTGCGGTTGCGGGCATCGAGAATGCCGTCGCTGAAGAACACGAACATATCCCCGGGCTTCATGCGAAATTTGAACTCGTCGTAGTCGGCCTCGTCGAACAATCCCAGCGGCAGGCCGGTGGCTTCGATCACTTCATTCTTCCCGCCGTGCACATATACCGGGCGGGGCAGCCCGGAGTTCGCAACCGTCAGCATGCGATGCTGATCATCCCAGACTGCGTAAATGATCGAAACAAACTGCGCCTCGATGCGCCGCTCCGCCAGGGAAAGATTCACCGCCGAGAGCATTTCCGCCGGCCCTGGTTCAATCGGCGCATGGGAACGGAGAATCCCGCTTACCAGCGCCGCATAAATGGCCGCTGGCGCGCCTTTGCCGCTGACATCGCCAATGGCAATGCCCAGCCTCGACATGGAATACGGAATGAAATCGTAAAGATCTCCGCCAATGGCGCGCGCGGGCACGAACTTTGCCGCCAGGTCCAGATGGGCGAGTTTCGGATTTACTTGCGGCAGCAGCCGACCCTGCAGTTCGCGCGCGAGCGAGAGATCACGCTCCAGTCGCCGCTCCTGCCGCTCGATTTCCTCGTACAGCCGCGCGTTTTCGATGGCGATGGCAATTTGCGCCGCCAGCGTGGTCATCGTCCGTTGATGCTCTTCGGTAAAGAATCCGCGGCGCGTATGCTCCAGGTCGAGCACTCCAATCACCTTGTTCTTGTAGATCAGCGGAACCGCCAGTTCCGAACGCGTCTCTGGATTGGATTCAATATAGCGCGCGTCCTGGCTCACATCCGGGACGAGCACAGCCTGTTTGCTCTCCGCCGCGAAGCCCACCACACCGCGTCCCAGCGGAATCTCGCGCTTCAGATGGATATTTTCGTTAAACCGTAGCGAGAAACGATGCTGCAGCTTCTCACCCGCGGAATCCAGCAGCAGAATGCTGAACATCTGATAATCGATCAAACGCCGCACCAGTTCCGCGATGCGGCCCAGCAGTTCGTCGAGATTCAGAATCGACGTCAGCTCGCGCGAGATCTCGTTGAGCAGCAGAAGAATTCGGGCTTGCTTGGTCGTGCGCGTATACAGTTGCGCATTCTCAATCCCGGCCGCCATGCGCGAGGCCACCAGCGTCAGCACTCGGCGATGTTCTTCGGTGAAATAACCTGGTTCCCTCGCTTCGAGATCGATGACTCCAATGACCCGGTTCTTGGTAATCAACGGCACCGCAAGTTCGGAACGCACATTCGGGACGCCCTCGATGTAGCGCGGGTCCTTGGTGACATCGTCGATCAGAACCGCTTGCCGGGTTTGCGCGGCCTGTCCGGTCACGCCCTCGCCGACCTTAATGCGGCTTCGCGCGGCAAATTCCGGCGGATATCCCACCTGAAAGCGAAAGCGCAGCTCCTGTGTTTTTTCATGGAGCAAAAGAATCGCGAAGATCTCGTAGTCGATTACCTTGCGCACAACTTCGGCCACGCGGCGCACGGTGGTATCGAGGTCGAGCGAAGTGGCCAGCACATCGGCCACGTCGAGCAGCAACGACTCGACCGGCCAGCGCTCCGCTTTGGTTAGCACAGAACCCATGCTTGGTATGATAGCAGCCGATTTTCCGGGGCCGTTTCGTGGCAGCCAAGTCAATCAGAAATCGCCGATTCGACAGAAATTTGGCGGCGCGCGCTATTCCCTGGGCACAACGCAAATGTCGGCCAGGTTGCGATATTTCTCGGCGTAGTCCAGCCCGTAGCCGACTACAAATTCATCCGGAATCTTGAACCCGACGTAATCGCCCTCCAGCGGAAGCTTGCGCCGCGAAGGCTTGTCGAGCAATGCGGCCACCTTCAAAGCCCTCGGCTGGCGGGCTTGCAGCATTTTTTTCAAATAAGTCATGGTCAAGCCGGTGTCGAGAATGTCTTCGACAAGAATAACGTTCTTTTCCTTAATCGACTGATCCACATCCTTGAGCAGCCTGACCTCGCCGGTCGAATCCCAGCCGCTCTTCAACTCGCTGGCCGGACTGGGCCGGTTTCCGTAGCTGGAGACGCCGATAAAGTCGAACGTGGCGTCGAGATTGACATGCCGGGCCAGATCGGACAAAAAAATCGCCGCGCCCTTCAGTACTCCCAGCAAAATAATCGACTGCCCGGCAAAATCTTTCGTGATCGCCGCGCCTAATTCCCCTACACGCTTCGCGATATCGTCCCGCGTAATCAGTACCTTGAGGTCTGTCATGGCGTTTCATATTAAACTAGGAAGTCAAATCGTGGACGCTTTGCCGGCGTTTTGCATCTCTTAGCCGAAAGTTGAAGTTGAGAGCTGAAATCTTAGGAGCTATCTTCCCCATGAATCTCAAAGGCACAAAACTGACATGGCTGGGCCACGCCACTTTCCGCATCGAAACCCCTGCCGGCAAAACCGTAATCATCGATCCCTGGATCATGGGCAACCCCATGTGCCCGGAACCCGAAAAGAAAGTGAAGAAGGTCGATATTCTCCTGTGTACGCACGGCCACGGCGACCACATCGGCGACGCCGTCGAAATCTGCCGGCAGCACAACCCGATCGTCGTCGGAATTCCGGAACTTGCCCGCTGGCTGGGAAAGAAAGGCGCCAGGCAGGTCGCCGAAATGAATAAGGGCGGTACTCAGACGGTCGCGGACATCAGAGTCACGATGGTGCACGCGGATCACTCCTGCGGCATCCAGGATGGTGACGAAACCATTTACGGTGGCGAAGCCTGCGGCTACGTGGTCGAGTTCTCCAACGGGGTGAAGATTTATCACGCCGGCGACACGAATGTGTTCGGCGATATGGCGATTATTCGCGACCTATACGCTCCCGAGATCGCCATGCTGCCGATCGGCGACCACTACACCATGGGTCCGCGTGAGGCCGCCTACGCCTGTAATCTGCTCAAACCGAAAACCGTGATCCCCATGCACTTCGGCACATTCCCGGCCCTGACCGGACGCCCCAGCGAATTGCACAAGTTAGCGCCCAGCATCGAGGTTCTGGAAATGAAGCCGGGCGTCACCATCGGTGGTTGAGTTGAATCAGTCGGTTCAGAAAGGGAAGACAGTGACTGCAAGCAAAGTGATCGCAAGCAAGAAGAAAAGCGACAAAGCCCGATGGCGTCATTACAACTTCGTCACCGCCGGCCCGGTTGACGACTATCTCTACTCTCTGCTGCCAAGGCGCGACGATGTGCTCGCCGAGATGGAAGACTATGCCACCGAGCATGGCGTGCCTATCGTCGGACCCGCGGTCGCGCGTGTCCTGCAGCAGTTAGCGATCATGATCAACGCCCGCACCATTTTCGAACTCGGCTCGGCGATCGGCTACTCGACAATCTGGTGGGCGCAGGCCGTCGGGGAAAAGGGCCGCGTCTTCTACACGGACGGCGATTCCAAAAACGCTGAACGCGCCCGCGGATATTTTGCTCGCGCCGGAGTCGCGAATCGCATTACCGTTCACACCGGAGACGCGCTCGAATTTCTATCCGAGCAGAAGCAGGAGTTCGACATCATCTTCAACGACGTGGACAAAGATGATTATCCGCGGGTGCTGCGCCTGGTGGCGCCGCGCCTGCGCCAGGGCGGGCTTTTCATCGCCGACAACGTTTTGTGGAGCGGCCGCGTGGCCGATCCGAAAGCGAGCGATGCAACCACCAAAGCCGTGCTTGAATTCAATCGCAAACTTTACGACGCGAAAGAGTTCTACACCACGATCCTGCCGATTCGCGACGGCCTCGCCGTGGCGATAAAAAAATAGATCGCGCTCACGGCAACAGTCCGTAGACGTCGACTTCCGTCCGCGTGCCCACGTAGACTTTTCCGTTGGCCACGGTCGGCGGCACGAATTTCACCGCATTTCCCGCCTGGTCACGATTGCCTGCCGCTTGCGTACTGTCCCAATATACGGTCGTCAGGTTGGTCGCGTCGTAGGCATAGAGAATGGCGGGCCCAAAACACTCCGAAGGCGGAGTCTGCCCGTTTGTAAAGCAGTTCACACCCGCGTTCTGATTGGCGTAGCCATAGGAGCTCTCGTCGAGTATCCACAGAATCCCGTTCGACGTGCCCTGCGAAGAAATCGAAGGCGAGGATGCGGGAAAATTGTAGTAGTGGGAAGATGTCGACGCCGCAGTCGGATTGAATTGTCCCGACGCAGGATTGAAAGAAAACAGTTTCAGGTAGTCTCCCGAACCGCCATCCACGCTGCCGGCAAAATACAATCCGTTCTGCCAGAATGCCGGGGTTCCATAAAACCCGGATGAAGAGCCCTGGAAAGTCTGCGGGATTTGACTGTTCGTGTCCTGCTCCGGGCAGTTGCTATTCGGCGGGCTTTGATAGCTTCCCATACTGTCACGATTCACCAGATAGACGACTCCTTCTTTACCAATTTGAACCACCAGGTGTTGTGGCAGCCCCGATGTGCTCTGATCCGGGAGCAGGACCGGCCCGCCCGAGCCCAGGTCGAGGTCCTCACCGGCCAGGCAGGACTGGTCTTCCGGCGTGAAGTAGTCCGCAATTTCCAAGTTCATGCCGTTCCCCGTGCTGCCCTGAAAATTCGGGTTGAGTTGCACGACGCTGTCGCCGTAATCGCTATTGGGCGGTGGGGGCGATTCATCAAACATGCCGTTCCCCGTGGAAACGTAAATATTCCCGCTGCTATCCACTGCGGGGGCGCCGCCTGCGGCCCAGAGCCCCCCGTCGCCGCTATTTGGCGTGGAATTGAAGATTGAGACTTGCTGTAGACCAGAACCGCTGGTCGAGTTGTATGCGCTATAGCCGATTAGCCATCCGTACCATGGTCCTGCATCTTCATGCGCTGACCACCCCACGTACACCACGCCATTGCTGAGCGCCAGGCCAAGCCTTTGATTTTCCATTTGCGGGTTGAAGGCAGCCGGCGCCGAGGCTTGAACGGCCACAGGCGGACTTACCCGCTCGTTTCCCGTAGCCAGGTCCACCGCATGCAGACGCTGGAAGTAAGAGCCCTGCGGCAGATTACAGTTACCCGAATTCGGGCCGGGAATCTCGGAAGCGGAGACGAGATAAATCGTGTTGGTCGAGGGATCGATTACCGGAGTGCCAGTAACACCGACCTGGGGGTAAATGTCGCCATAGCAGTAGCCTACGTCCTGCCAGACCACGGGTTGCTCGCCGCTCGTGCCGCCGTGCGCCGTGTCCAGCAGATTGACCTGCCAAAGTGTTACGCACGGGCTGGCGTCGGCATCGAAGGCAAAAACGCTGTCGTTCTGCGTGGCCACGATCAGAAGATTGTGAACTCCTCCAGCGATGGTGAATCCCGGCACCCATAGCGGCTGCGTGTAAACTGCTCCATCTACTGAACACGAAAAGAGTTTGCCGAAAGTCGCCGTGCTCACGGTGGAGGAACTCAAGGCGTACTCCTGGGTATTCGCCCCATCGCGGGCCAGATCATTGTGATAGGTGAAAACGCCTGCGAGATCGGTGACGGCCACCGTGGCCGAACCGGACGCAGTCGAGAGCGCAGCGCTGGTCGCGGTGACGGTATGAGTTCCGCCGGTTGCAGGCGGCGTGTAGAGACCGCTGCTGCTGATTGTTCCCACGGTAGCGTTGCCGCCGGCGGTTCCGTCGACACTCCAGTTGACGGTGGTGTTGCTCACGTTTCCGGTGACCGTGGCGGTGAACTGCTGCGTTTGTGTGGATGCGGCCACGGCTGCAATCGTCGGCGACACCGTTACCGTAGCATTCGGCGGCGTGGATACCTGCTGACCGCCTCCGCCCCCGCACCCGATCATCAGCAACGCCATTGCCATCGCGCAGCATAAACTGCATCCCTGCAAACTTCTCGTCATTATGAAACTCCTGGCTAGGACAGAACTTGCAACCGCGAATGATATTACCCGCAAACCAGCCATGCTAAATCGACTTGACCGGAATGGCCAACAAATCCTCCACCAACCCAACTTCTTTCTGCAGAAATGGCTCCGCGTGACTCACGCCGCCCAGCATGCCGTAAAACCGCGCCATGGTCTCAACCCGGCTGCGAATCTCGTTTTGGGCAGGGAAGAGATCCTTGCCTGCTTCCTGATCGCTGAATTGCGACGTGTAAGCCAGGATCGAAGCAAACTTTTCTTCGAACTGCTCGCTGATGTCGACCACAAAAGTCGGCCGCACATCGTAATAGAGCGTCGCATAAATGATCTTGAAGGGGCGATGAGGAGCAAGCGAGTCACTTTCACTCGAACCGGAATTGGTTCGGCTGATACCTGATGGCTGAGAGTTGAGGGCTAACTTTTTCAAACCCGCCAAAAAACACGCTTCATAGCCCAGTACCGAAGCGGTGTAGTGATCCGGATGCCGGCCTTTCCAGTAGGGCAGAATCACCACGCGCGGCCGGGTCTCGCGAAGCACGGTGGCAACCTTCAGCCGGTTCTCCCACGTGTTTTCTACCCGTCCGTCAGGAATATCGAGTGCCCGCCGCCAGGTCACGCCCAGAATTTTCGCCGCGTCGCCCGCTTCGCGCGCGCGATCTTCGGCTGTTCCGCGCGTGCCCATTTCGCCTTGCGTCAGATCGAGAATCCCGGTGCGCTGCCCGCGCTGCGCAGCTTTAAGCAGCGTGCCCCCGCAAGTTTGCTCAACATCATCACGGTGCGCGGCAATTGCCAGGATGTCCAGGGCCTGCGGGTCGACTTGTGCCGCCATCACGTTCGGCATTCTATTCGCCAGCCTTCCACTCTCGCCGCAGCAAGCCGTATAACTCCGAATCCACAAACCGATCCCACTTGCGCAGATGCTCCCGCTGGCAGCCTTCGTACCGCATGCCCAGTTTTCTCAAAATCCGTCCCGACGCCGGATTGTGCGCGAAGTGCGAAGCGTGAATGCGGTGCAATCCAAGACCCTCAAACCCGTAGCGCAGCATCTCGCGAGCGGCCTCGGTCCCATAGCCGTGTCCCCAGTACGGCACGCCCAGCCAGTAGCCCAGTTCGGCGTTCTGATGTTGCGGGTCGAGCCGCAACCCCACGCCGCCAATCAAATGTCCCTCCGCGAGCAGCGTAATCGCCAGACGGACCTCGTCACCCTCGCTGATTCTGGCCAGAAAGTCCCGCGCGTCCTGCTCGCTATAAGGGTGCGGAATGCGCAGCGTCGTGGCCGCCACTTCGCGTGTTCCGATCAGCGGCACGAGTTCTTGAATGTCCTGCTGGCGGTAGGGCCGCAACCTCAACCGCGCAGTTTCGAGCGTAGGAGTTTTGTTCATGTTTACAAGGCCCGCGCAAGCACAGAATTGGCCACGATGCTGGCCCACAAAAGCGTCAGGGGCTATCACTTTTTGCGTTCCACCAGGAACCGCGCCAGCTCCTTCAATGGTTCTGCCCGCTCGCCGAAACTTTCCAACTCCGCGAACGCCTCGTTCACCAGCGCGTCCGCCTTCTGCACTGATCCCTCAATTCCAAACAAAGCGGGATACGTCGCCTTTTCCGTTGCCGTGTCTTTGCCGGCGGTTTTGCCCAGTTGCTCCGAAGTCTGGGTCACATCGAGTACGTCATCCACAATCTGAAATGCCAGGCCAATCGCCGATCCGAAGGCACGCAGCTTCGCAACCTGCGAATCCTTCGCCTCCGCGTAGAGTCCTCCGCTGACCAAACTCGCCGTAATCAAAGCTGCGGTTTTCGAGCGGTGAATGTACTCCAGCATTTCCGCCGTGGGCTGCGTATGCTCCGCCTCCAGATCGACCACCTGCCCGCCGATCATGCCATCGATGGTGCCTGTGCCTCTCGCGATTTCTTCGATAATCCTCACCCGGGCTTCTGCCGGACACTTCAACCGCGCCAGCACCTCATAGGCCCGCGTTTGCAGCGCATCGCCTGCCAGAATGGCGATGGCCTCGCCAAACGCTTTGTGGCAAGTCGGACGTCCGCGGCGCAGATCGTCATTGTCGAGCGCCGGAAGATCGTCGTGAATCAGCGAATAGGTGTGCAGCATTTCGAGCGCCGCGCCCAGTTCCTCGATTCCTCGGGGCAACGATCCCGCCACCATGCGTCCGGCTTCCATGCACAGCACCGGCCGCAGGCGCTTGCCGCCGGCAAACAGGCTGTGCCGCATGGCCTTGTGAATCGAGACCGGATGCTCGGTCTCCAGCGGAATCAGACGGTCCAGCGCGTCGTCGGTCGCCTGCCGACCTTGTTCAAGTGTTTCCTTCAGCATGAGGAGTGAGTATAACAAGGCAGGTCGGGCCTAAGCTGGCCGGTCACACGTCCATTCGCAAAATGAAAAAGGACGCCTGAAGGCGTCCCTTGTAATCGTTAAATTGTAAACATTAAATCTCGCGTCAGGGGAAGCCTTTTACGCCGCCGCCCCGCGCGATAATGCCACGCTGCGCAAAACCGAAGTCAGCACATTCTCCGCATCGTCTGCGGCACAGACGTCGCTGGCCCCGGCTTCGAGCGCGGCCATCCACATTTCTTCGTCAGGAACACGATGGGTGCAGACAATCGGTAACTCCGGAAAGTCGCGGTGCAGGCTTTCCACATCCGTCAACCGCCAGTGCTCGATATTGAGCACGACAGCTTCCGGATTGTTCCTGGCCACGTTCTCCCGCAATTCTTCGCGGGAATGAGTTACATGCACTTTGAAGCGCGGCCGCAATCCACCCACGAGCGACAACGCTACCTTTGGATCTTTCTCTAAAACCACTACATTCTGAGCCATACATCCCCCGATCTTCAACCGTCGTCAATCGCGAACGTAAAGCTTTGACTCAAGCGTTCGACCAACGTACGACTAAGGCTGCGGGCCGGGCTGGGAAAACCCTCAACTCACAGACATCTCAAGTACGAGTCGCCTCCGGAACCTGCACTTACCGTCGTGCAGGCGCCTTCTCGCCCAGCGGCTCGAATGGTTCCGCCTGGAGCTTCCCGTTCTTCTTCAGCAGAATCTCTACTTTTCCTTCCGCCTGCTCCAGTTCCTTGCGGCAGGACGAAGAGAGCTGCATGCCTTCTTCAAACAGTGTCAGAGACTTCTCCAAAGGGACTTCTCCTTTTTCCAGCTCCTGCACGATTTTCTCCAGTCGCTGGAGACACTCTTCAAATTTGGCCAACGGGTTTTCGCTCCACTTCTATTCTAATGCACCCATTCGGGCGTGATGTCCATAGTTTTTTATGCACAGGATCGATAAAAGTGAACGACGCAGGTCCACAACGGGAGGCCTTCTGAACTACACAGGCGCCGTCTTAGGACTGCCCAACGCCTCCAGCACATCTACCGCCGAGCTGTAGCGCCCGTTCGGGGCGCTGATTTGCGCTCCCTGCACCATCTGCCGCGCAGCAATCAGCATCTCGCGCGCAATGGCGACGCCCTCCGCCCGCGCCAGGTCAGGGGTTTGCGCGCGCGCCATGCGCTCCAGAATCGAGTCGGGCACCGATACCCGCAACTCGTTCTTCATGAACTCGGCATTCCGCACGCTGACCAGCGGCCAAATCCCCGCCACCACCGGAATCCGGCAATGCTCGATGCGGCGCAAGAAGTTTTCCAGCAAGCGCAAATCAAAGACCGGCTGCGTTACTGCATACTCCGCTCCGGCCTCGACCTTGAACTCGAAGCGGCGAACTTCCTCGTCCAAATCAGTCAGCCCCGGATTCGCGCCCACTCCAATCACAAATCCCGTCCCGGTCCCGATCGGATTTCCGCCCAGATCGAGCCCGCGATTCAGATTGTGCACGATGTTCACCAACCCGATCGCATCCACGTCAAACACAGCCGTCGCGTCTGGATAATTCCCCATCTTCGGCGGATCGCCCGTAATGCAAATCAGGTTCCGGATGCCGACCGCGGCCGCTCCCAGCAGATCGCTCTGAATACACAGCACATTGCGATCACGGCAGGTGTAGTGCAAAATCGCGTCGATGCCTACCTCGCGCTGTACCAGCAGGGACAGCGCCTGGTTGCTCATGCGGGCCGAAGCTCGCGGACTGTCGGGAATGTTGACCGCATCCACGCCGACCGACTGCAGGAAGCGCGCGCCTTCGACTTCTTTGCGGATATCGATGCCCTTCGGCGGCACGATCTCAACCATGGTCAGAAACTCGCCCCGCGCCAGTTTCGCGCCCAGTGCGGACCGCTCCTGCAAAGGCACAGCCGCAATCGCCGTTGTGACCGCTTGCGCGCCAGCCGCGTGAGCCGCTGCCCGTCCCCGAGCTTCGCCCACACGCAACGCCGACTTCATCACCCGAATGTGCTCCGGCGTCGTTCCACAGCATCCGCCTACCACGCGCACTCCCGCCGCCACAAATTTCCGCGCGTAGCTCGCCATGTATTCCGGGGAGCACAGATAAATATTCCTGCCTTCCACCGACCGCGGAATTCCTGCATTCGGCTGTGCCGCCAGGGGCAGGGAAGTCAACGCCCGCACCCGTTCCATCGCCTCCAGCATCGCCACCGGACCGACGCTGCAGTTGCATCCAAGCACATCCGCTCCCCACTCCACCAGCTTGGGAACGAACGTCCCAGGATCGGATCCATCCAGGCAGTTGCCGTCTTCGTCGATCGTGACCTGCGCCACGATCGGCAGGGTCGCGCTCACGTCCCGCGCCGCCAGCATGGCCTGGTGAATTTCTTCCAGGTATCCGAAGGTTTCCAGAATCAGCAGATCGACTCCACCTTCCACCAGCGCCTCGATCTGTTCGCGAAACGCGGCGCGCGCTTCCTGGAACGAAGTTTTGCCCAAAGGTTCAATTCTGGTTCCCAGCGGGCCAACCGATCCGGCAACCCAGACATCGAAGCTCTTGGCGGCTTCACGGGCGAGTCTGGCACCCACTCGGTTAATGTCGCGCACTTTGTCGGCCAGGCTATGCCGGGCGAGGCGGAACGAGTTGCCGCCAAAGGTGTTGGTTTCAATAATTTCAGCCCCGGCCTGCAGGTATTCGTGGTGAATTCCACGGATCAGGTCGGGTTGGGAGAGATTCAGTTCGTCGTAGGACCGGTTGATGAAAATGCCCTTGGCATAAAGCAGCGTCCCCATGGCGCCGTCGCACAGCGCCGGGGACTCTTTAATGCGGGCAAGAAAGTCAGCCGCCATATCTGCTGAGAATACAGGATGATCACAGGTTCGCGCATCTCCGGCAGGGCCGACGCTCATGGGCCGGTGCTGCCGCCGTCACACTGATTTCCTTGAGCTCAGCATGAAGACGCGGCGCGGGTCTGTTATAATCCACGATTTCGCAGATAAATCTTCCTTTTTCATGCCGTTAGGAGCTTGTCGTTTGAAGAAACGCATTCTTGTTCTGGTGGCCGGGCTGTGGGCCAGTGTGAGCTTTACCTCTTGTGGTGGCAGCAGCGGCCCAACCAGTCCCCCGAGTGGCTTGCCCTATCGCGTTCTGGCTTCGCAGAGTGTGAGCTCGACCTTCACTTTTGGCGAGTTTCAGATCATTGACGGTCAAGACGATACGATCCCGCGGGTTGCTCCCATACAAGCCGGCGAATCTCCCGGCATGATGGCAATCTCGCCATCGCTCAACCTGGTCGCTGCTTTCGATTCCGGCACGAATTCTGTCTACTCGGTTAATACGGTCACGGAAAAGAGCATTGGCCACGTACAGCTTCCCGGCCCGACCTCCAGCATTGTCCTTCCCACCTCCGACCAGGTGGGCTATGCGGCCGTGCCCACCGCTTATGTGGATGGATACTCCTTCCTCGGCGCGGTTGAGGTGATGAATCTCGCCGGGAAGATTACCACCACCATCGCAGTCACCAACGCCCAGACCGTGGTCTCGAATCAGGGCGGCAGCCAGTTGCTGGTTTTTCCGCCTCCTGAGCCGACTCCCAACGGCATCAATACTGTGACCGTCCTGAGTCCGGAGGAGGCCAGTCCTCCGGTCGACACCAGCTGTTTCGATCCTCTGCCGAACGCGGTTTGCGCCGTCGTCTCCGGTTTCGACCGCCCCGTCAACGCCATCGTCGATGGGAATATCGCCTATGTCTTGAACTGTGGTCCGGAGTGCGGTGGAACCCAGGCCAGCGTCATGATCCTCAACCTGGCAAAGCTCGCCATCACCAACACGATTCCGGTCGATGCCGCCACTGACGGCTACCTGATCGGTTCTACTCTCTACGTCGCGGGCAATTCGCCCACCAACAACGCCTGCACCAATCAAACCACCGCCGCTACCACCTGCGGCCGCCTCGATACGATTGATTTGACCACCAACACCGTGACCTCCAGCATCGCCATCACCGATGGCTATCACGACCGCATGGACATGAGTATCAACGGCCAGCTCTTCATCGGCTCGTACGACTGCACCGAGATCGGCAATGGGAACGGCATTCTCAATGGCAGCAATCCAACGGGAGAGGTTCGCGGCTGTCTCACCATTCTCAACACCAACACCGGCGCGCTGGTGTTCCCCCCCGAAAACGGCGACGTGAACGGCCTGCAGAGCTTCACCACGAGAGAAGTTGAGTATGTCGCCCAGGGAGGCGTTCTGTATGTCTACAACACCGACAACGGCCTCGACGTGTTGCTGCTCAACGACTACATCCTGGAGGGAGTGATCGACGTAGTCGGCTACTGCGGAGACGTAAAGTCCATCGATTCCTTCTAGGAGCGGCCGGGAAGTCAGCGGCGGTCCGGCGGAGGGCGTAAATGCCGATTTCGGCGGTTACTGCAGGGCATGGCTGCCGTAACCGGGCCGGCAGGTTGTCTCTGAGCTTAGAATGTCCACCATTAAGTATGTCCAGCCGCAGGATCACTCTTGGTTATTTGGCGGTGCTCCTTCTCGTTTGCCAGGCACCATCGCAGGTGGCGAAGAGCCGCTGCGGAGATGCGGGAACGATCGCGATGACGGTGGATCTCGACGATTCGTATGAATCCCCTCCTTCGGTCACCCTGACCTACAACTTGCAACAACCCGCAAAAATCTCGAACGTCAGAATCGAGGGCTGGGACCGGCCAACGCTCCTCTTCCGAACTCCGGTGACGAAGGAAAAAACCGGAAGGCTCGTCTGGAAGCCCCCTGAAAACGAGCAAATACCACACACGCCATTCGCCCTCCGAGTTAAGCTTAGTATCCCCAACGACGTCATCGCCACCGAATGGTCACGAGTGTTGATCGGCAGCGCCGGTCCAGTTGATGACCGTCCATCGCCTAACCTACTACCAGACGCTGTAATTCTCCAGGAGGGTGCAGGATCAACACCCCTGATCGCAAGAGGCAACGATCTGGACGAGCAGAATGCCTCCATTCTCCTTCTGGAGGAGGAGAGTCCGGGTATTTGGATTGCCCGCGAATATCTTCCCACGACGCTGGTCGACCTTTCACATGTTGGCGTCGAGATTCCGGCGGGATACCTATTGAAGCCAACGCGTTTGCGACTTGAAGCCATGAGTCCGGGCGATGATTCGGAATTCACCGTCGGCAGCCAGGTCGATGAAGGTTTTTTCAATAGAGATTTCAAGCAACACAATTTCATAACCATCTATGTCACGAGCAAAGACCGACCCGCCGTCTCAAAGATCGAACCTTCGGCAGTCCAGTTCGTGGGTGACGCGGACGTCCCTGCACGTATTTTCGGGAGCGGCTTCACGGCCGAATCGCGGGTACTAGCCAGCTTCCCGGTCGTTGTCGCGGGTTACCTTCTAACGCCAACCTTTATTTCCGACCGGGAGTTACAACTTTCGATTCCGTCATATCTGACCGCAGGTCTCGGTGGTGAACCGCTTACGCTCTGGGTTCGCAATGGCGACGACCAGCACATTTCCGATCCACAATTCCTGAGTGTGGTTCGTGCCCCCGAATTTGGTCCGACACGCGCGAAGCAACCTTGGATTAAATCCGCTTCGCCTTACCCAGTTCCGCTGATGGACAGCAGCGGTCCCGCTGGTATATTGCTGAAAATCTATGGCGAGAACTTTACTAAGGAAAACGGCGTGATTATGGACAGTGGAGCGCTAGGCCCCACCGCAGAACTGAAGACCCAATTCATTGATTCCCAGGAACTAACCGCCTGGCTGCCACGCGACTTGTGGCGAAGCCATCAGTTGTCCTTCAGGCTTATGGCTCGGACATTGACTGGCGTCTGTACAGTACAGGTGCGGCTGCAACGGTGACAAAATAGCACGCCTTGGCCGGTTGTCGTTAAATCGCCATTACATTCACTGACCTCTCCGCCCGCCTTCGCAGCTCACGCCGGCCCTACTTCCCCGGCTCCAGCACCAGCTGATGTGCCTTTGCCGCCTGGACCGCGTTTGCGCTGAATGGCAACACAAACGTCGTGCCCTCGTACCATGCCTTCCATTGATCCATGTAATACGGGCTGAGAAAATTTCCGCCCTCACCGGTCACGATATTCAGCGTCGACTGATCCAGATCCGCCAGATTCGCCGTGAAGCGCTCCGACGGCCCATGATGCCGCGTCACTGCCTTCACCGTATATCCGCTGCCGGACTGTTCCTGCACTCCCGGTCCCGACCAATCCCGAAGAAAAGGAATCTTGCCCAGAATCGGATGCTGAATCTCCACCGCATTCACCGCGCCCCAACGCCACGACGCCAGATTTTTCGGCGCTGTCGGGCGATTCACCGCCGCCTCTACCGCGGCCGTCAGCAATTCATCGTAGTTCGGATATTTCTCCGGCAACCAGCGCTTCGGCCGATGCAGCAAAATATTTTCCAGCCACACCGACCGCATCTCCCACGAATAAGTCTTCCAGCTCAGATTCCCGTCTTCATCTTGATCCGGCGCGTCTTCTGCCGCGCGTCCCAGCTTCGGCTCCAGCAGCAACCGCCGCAATTCGTAAATCGAATTCTCCGCAATCGTCGGCGCGGCTGACGAAGCCAACATGCGCCCATCCCATCCCCGCATCAACTCCGCCGCCTGCTTCGCCCGCGGCGAAGGTTTCGCCGCATGATCCACGGCATAGACAAAGCGCTCCGCCGCAAAAAGATCAGGTTCCGACTGAATGTCGGTTTCGAGCGTCAGCATATCTCCGGCAGAAAATTGCCGTCCTGACTCCAGCACGTGATAAATCCGGGCTGTCCGCCAAGGCGCTTCCCACTCCATGCTGATTGAATACGGATAGTTATCCGGCGTGATTCTTCCATTCGCCGTCGCAATCACTCCCGACGGAGGGTTATAGATGCTCGGCAATTTTTCAAACGGAATATAAGAGATCCACTCATGCGCGTCGTCCGCTCCACTCACCGGCAAGCTCCCATCGCCCGCGGCGCGAATCGGAACCTTTCCCGTCGCCTGATAGCCGATGTTCCCATCTACGTCGGCATAGACCACGTTCTGCCCCGGCGCGTCCAACAGCGAAAACGCGCTACGAAACTCTTTCCAGTTCTGCGCTGTGTCCACATCGAAGAAAGGAATGCGCAGCCCGTCATAAAGCGTCCAACGCAGCGCCAGCGGCCGCGTTTCGCCCGGAACCAGTTCGGTTACGATCGGCCCGTGCCGCGTGATCTTCACATCCACATTCACATCCGGCTTTCCCTTGACGTGAATCACTTCGGTGCGATGTTCCGGCAGCAGCCAGCCTTTCGGCGTCTGATACTCACCCTGCGCGTTGAAATTTTCAATGTAGACGTCGGTCACGGTCGGCCCGACGTTGGTAAATCCCCATGCAATTCTCTGGTTGTGTCCTACGATCACATACGGCATGCCGGGCAGCGTGACGCCCGCCACATCCAGATTACCCGCGCGCAAATGTGCTTCATACCACAGGTTCGGCATCTGATGGCCAAGGTGCATGTCATCGGACAATAGCGGCTTGCCCGTTACAGTGTGGGCGCCGGAAACCACCCAATCGTTCGATCCATTCACCGGCAGACCTTCCAGGGAAAAGACTCCTTGCCGATCGGGCGCCACTTTCCGTTCGGTCACCGAATTATCGGGCGCATCATCGTCATCATCTTCATCGTCGGAGTCTCCGCTCTTGTCGTCAGGCTCCGTTAAATCCTCGCGCATCACTGTCGGCGGACGATCGTGCCACGACCGGTTCACATACAAATCCGCGGTCAATTCCGGCCCCAGCTTGGCCAGAATTTTTTCCCGCGCCAGCGCGTCAAAGAAATAGTGATAGTTCAGATCCTTTACCATCTGGTTGGCGATCACCACCGAATCCTCCGCCAGCCACGGTTTCGGAGCGTAATGCAAAATGCGAAACTCGATCGGCAGCCGGTCGCGATGGGTCGCGATATAAGCGTTCACGCCGCGCGCGTAGGCCTCGAAGAAACTTCGATCGCGCGGCGTGGCCATCTCGATTGACTTCTTTGCCGCGGCCCGCAACCCCAGAATCCTCTGCTCCCGGTCGAGCTTGACCGTGTCCGCGCCCAGAATTTCCGACAACTCTCCGCTGGAAAAGCGCCGCATGATGTCCATCTGCCACATCCGGTCCTGCGCGGTCACAAAGCCTTGCGCGAAGAAAACATCTTCCAGCGTGGACGCCTCGATCGTCGGCACGCCGTGGCCATCGCGCGTCACCGTGACCGGAGCCGCGAGACCGTTCACCTGCAAACGCCCATCCAGCTGGGGCAGGGCAGAGTGCGCCAGGTGGTAGGCATAGCCGATGAGGCCAGCCAGAATGATTACAACGGCGAATGCGAACCACAGCAAAATGCGTACAGCCAGAGAACGCCGCCTGACAGGAATGCCGATTTCTGCAAGAGTACTCATAAGAAACTTCGATGGTATTCGACGATTCTATTTCATCTCGCGCGAGCGCGGCCGGCGCTGAAAATGAATTTCATTTTCAAGATGCCCGATGCTATCCTGACTTCGGTTCCATTCCCCGTCCATCCCCATGCTGCAGAAGCGCATCGATGACCAACCCACCATCTCCCGCCAGATGGTCCGCGAAGCTCAGGATATCCTTCACCGCCATCTCAAGGGCGTCGGCCTGAAACAGACTGCGCAGCGCGACACCATCCTGCGCACGTTCCTCGAAACCCGCGACCACCTTTCCACCGACGAGCTTCACCGCCTGGTGCAGAAAAAAGACGCCCGCATCGGCTACACCACCGTGTACCGCACCCTGAAGTTGCTCGCCGAATGCGGCCTGGCCAGCGAAGTCGCCTTTCATGACGGTGTCGCCCGTTACGAGCACCAGTACAACCGCCGCAGCCATCACCACATGGTCTGCACCCAGTGCGGCAGTTCGGTAGAATTTTTTTCTCAGGAAGTCGGCCAGCTCGAGCAGGAAATCGGCCAGAAATATCACTATCTCACCACTCGCCACACCTTTCAGATCTATGGAATCTGCGAAGATTGCCGCAAGAAAAACACACCCACTGCATAGGGTCTTGTGCCGGCGAACTTCTTTCAGACGTTTGGTATCGAACTTCTGGCTTATTCCTGGCGATTCACTCTCGTAGCCGACAGTGAAACGCCGGATTTCCAGCAGTCCAGTTCGGCGCCTCGGGGCGCGACTTTAATCTCATCCGATTCGTTCGAGCAGTAGGTAGGCTTGCTTCTCTCCCCTTGTGGAGACGCAATCAAATCATACTTGGCGATCGGTCCATTCGGTTTCATCGCCTTGCAACCTTGCAACGTAAAGAGGTATCCATTCGCGGTTTCGCCTACCATCCAATTGTCCTTTAAGTCGGCGATGGAACAGGTATAGCCCGCCGCGGGATGAGCCTGCGCGTACGCAATTTCCGCCATGTTCAAATTTCGAATGGTCGCGACGGCCGTGTTCTTCGTCGCAATGGAAGCGCGATTAACGCCGTTGTTCGCATGCCGAATCGTCTGCATCGATTTCGGAATGCTGATTCCAATCAGCACGATCCACATCACCCCCAGGGCCGCGCCTACATAGCCCAGTACCAGGCCTGCAATGGCCAACCCTTTGCCCGTCAATTTCCCGGCATTTTTTCGAATATCGGATAACGACAAATATCCAAAGACCACGGCGACAATTGCAGCCGGAGGAAGAAAAAATAGCACTCCGCAGACCAGGCTGAAAATCGCTTTGCCGCTGGTTTCCGGAGGAAAGCCGAACGAAGCCGCCGGATCCGGACGAGCGACGCCCGCAGGCAGAGAAGAATCTCTGCCGCAGTTTCCGCAGAAGCGCTCTCCTTCCGGCCTGCTGTTGCCGCAGCCCAGGCAGAATGAACTCATTCGCTTCCTCTTTCCAGCCGATTCCGGTCAAGGCCGCAGCATTGCGCCCGGCGCCAGCAGATCAAACGGATGCAAAGGAAGGTTCCTGACAATGCCAAATAAAATAATGACCAGGCACAGCGCCTCAATCCACCGCTTCCTCAGAAATGGTTGCGGCAATCCTCGTCCTCGAAGCTCGTAAAGCGCATGCGAAGCCAACCCATACGTCAGGAACGGCAGCAGGATCACGGTCAGCGGATTCATCGCCCACGCCTCCCGTAAGTTCCCCTGCAACAACCGGTGCATCGCCCGCAGCGACCCGCATCCCGGACAAAACCATCCTGTCAAATACCGCACCGGGCACGGCGGAAAGATTCCCGCCGTCGCGGGATCAAAGACGCGCAGCACGATCGCGGCTGCCACTCCCGCCACCAGCGCAGTCACGACGAACCACCGATTGCTTTTTTCAGACATGAGCCTTCTTCTCCGCTACTGCCGAATGACCTAGTAATGGTGCAGCCCGCCTAGAATCCTGGCCATGAACAAAAGCGCCGACACTGCAGTCACCGCTAATCCCAGGCCAAACGAAATCCAGCACCACATCTTGGCGTTGTTCGACGCCTTCTGCGCCCCTGCAAGATCTCCGGTCTGCAATTTTCCGTTTACCTGCGCCGCATACACAATCGCCGGAATCCCCGCCGGAAGGCAGCAAAAAACGGTCGCGAGAATGGCGAACACCAGATAATTCTGTATAGTCGTTCCCGCCGGGGGCATTACTACTCCCGTCGCCTGCAACGGGACGCCCGCCGCCCCAGGCTGCAAGTTCCTGCCGCACTGCACGCAGATGGTTGCGCTATCTGCGTTCGTCGCTCCACATTGCGTGCAAAACATTCGTATCCTCCCGAAAGAAAGTCATTCCGATTTACTGCAACTGCCGGCCGTACTGCATGCAATGCTCCGCCGAACCCGCCGCGTTAATCACTTTGATCACACCCGACTCGTCCGCGCAAAAAGTGCGCACTCCGCTCTGATTTCTCACCACCGGGTAAGCCAGCACCTGGAATTTCTGGTTTGCTCCACTGGCTTCACCGGCGCTGCAATTCTGCAATTCAAAGGCGTATCCGCTTCTCTCTCCACTGGCCAGCGACCCGGAAATCACCTGCCCCGCCGAAAGATCGGAGAGCGAGCAAGTGAACCCCGCCTCCGGATGGCCGGCGGCATAAGTGATCTCCGCCGTGACCAGCGTCCGTACACCGGCTACGGCCGACGCTTCATTTGCTGCGATCCGTGCCCGCAGCAGGTTCGGGATCGCAATCGCCGCCACGATCAAAATCACCGGAATAAAAACGATCCATACGTATCCCAGCACCAGTCCTGCAATCGCCAGCCCCTCGCCCTTCAATCGTCCCGTGCTCTTCTTGATCTCCGACAATGCCAGATGGCCGAACACCACCGCCGCGACAAATGCGAACGGAATGAAAAACAAAAGCCCGCAAACCAGGCTCGCAATGGCCTTTCCGCTGGTCTGGGCAATTCCCGTTACAAGCGGAACTGTGCTGGCCACAGTCGTCGCAGCCGAGCCGGCGGCGACGGGTCGCCCGCACACTCTGCAGAATTTTTCTCCCGCCACTACGCTGTTGCCGCAAGCCGCGCAAAACGAATCCATCTTCACTCCGGGTCAAAACACTCCACGCCAACACCCAGCCACTATCTCGCGCTGAAATTTCACGAAACACTACACTTCGTCTCGGCTCGCGTCAATGCTAGATTGTCAAATGCTAGATTGAGTGATGTAGATTGAGTGAGGCCAGATTGATGGTGACCTTTCGTCCGCCGCCGTTGTAGCCTCACGCCGCCAATGGATGAACCCGGCTCCATGCCGCTCTCCTGTCCTGATTGCGCCGCCCACATGCCGGAGACCGCTTCTTTCTGCCCCAGCTGCGGACGCCCCATGCAGACGGTCGTCCGCGCCCAGGGCAAAGTTGGCGCACTTCCCGAAAATCTGGCTGGCGCGCTCGCCTACCTTACTTTCATTCCCGCAATCTTTTTTCTGCTTCGCCCGCCCTTCAGCCGGAACCGTTTCGTGCGCTTTCACTCCGTCCAATGCCTGCTGTTCTGGCTGGCGTGCGTGTCGGCGGCCGCTGCCCTCCGCCTCGCTTCCCTGGTCCTGATTCTCCTCCCCTTGCTCGGACCACTCCTCGTGACCCTGCTCTACGTCATCCCCGCTCTCGCCTCGGTTGTGATTTGGGCTGTGCTGTTGGTGAAGGCTTTTCAGGGCGAGATGTTCCAATTGCCCGTGCTGGGCCTCCTGGCCGAACACTACGCCGACCCTCTCGATCCTCCAAAATAGCCGTTGAAGAACACCCTGAACTTGTGGCGCTCAATTGCCGATTGCATTCAGGCCGTTTTTTTGCTACCTTGCCGCGACGCCGCTTGGGGTGAGCTTCCGTCGTTTCGATCCCCGCTCGTCTCAGCCGCCGAGGGGGACATCTCTATGGCATTTTGCAGCACGTGCGGTGCACAGATTGCAGATGGCACGACTACCTGCGCGGCCTGCGCAGGACGCGGCCCGGTTGCCGCAGTAGCGGTGCCGGCCAGCACCGGCGGCATGGCTGACAATGTAGCCGGAATGCTCGCCTACATCACCATCATTCCGGCGATCATCTTCCTGGTCGTCGAACCCTACAACAAGAGCCGCTTCGTTCGTTTCCATGCCTGGCAGAACATTTTCTTCCATGCGGCCTGGATCGTTCTCTGGATCGCTTTGATGATCCTTTCCGCGGTGCTGGCGTTTATCCCCATTCTTGGGCATTTGATTGCGCTGCTCCTCTGGATGGCGCTATCCATCGGGGGCATCGTCATCTGGGTCGTTCTGCTGCTGAAGGCAAATCAGGGGCAAATGTACAAACTCCCAGTGATTGGCGATCTGGCCGAAAAACAAGCGAACGCTTAAGTTCCGCGCCAGCGTCGAAGGCTTAAGCTAGCGCCGGGGCAGAGCAGGGCTGTCCCAAGGGCGCCATGCCCTCGGTGCTGACGCGTTCGTTAACCGCGACACATTTCCACGGGAATCGCTCTCCCCCTGTGATCCCTGTGTCCTCTGCAGTTAAGAAATTCGGAGTCAGCAAATCCAAATGAGTCCTGCCAAGTTTTCCGCCCTTGACTTTCTTCCTGTAAGCTGTCAATCCTATTAGCTTTTACTCCCCCGCCACTGCCGCGCGCACAGCGAGGCATTTACGGGCATTCTCGAAACGCTTGGGGCATTCATTGCGAGTACGTGTCTTCTATCACGACAAATGTTTTGACGGAGCGTCTTCCGCCGCCATCTTTTCCCGCTTTTATCGCGAGCGCATCCGCGGCGACGCCGACTTCGTCTTCACCGGCCTCGTCCATCGTGCCGGCGCGCTCTTCGACGAAAATCAATTCGACGGCGAGGAGAACGCCATCGTCGATTTCAAATATTCCAGCTCTCCCAACATCACCTGGTGGTTCGACCATCACGAGAGCGCGTTCCTTTCGCCCGCCGACGCCGAACATTTCGAGCAGGATGAGAGCAACCGCAAATTCTACGATCCCGATTTCAAATCCTGCACCAGCTTCATCGCCATGATCGCGCAGCAGCGCTTCGGCTTCGATCCCGCGCCCCTCGCCGATCTCGTCCACTGGACCGACGTCATCGACGGTGCGCTCTACCCCGACGCCAAAACGGCTGTCGAGATGGAAGCCCCGGCCATGAAACTCACCATGGTCATCGAATCCGCCCCCGATCACGGCTTCGTGCCAAATCTGATTCCGCTCCTCGCCACAAAATCGTTGGCGGAAATTCTCCAAGAGCCATTCGTCGCCCCGTTGCTTCCTCCGCTGCTTAGGCGCCACGAACTCTCCATCGAAATCCTCAAACAGCGTACCGAGTGCAAAGACGCCACCATTTTCTTCGACGTCACCGACCACGAACTCGAGGGCTACAACAAATTCGTTCCCTATTACCTGCACCCCGAATCCGTTTACAGCGTCGGTCTCAGCAAGAGCAGTTTTCGCGTGAAAGTTTCCGTAGGATCGAATCCCTGGGCTCCGCAGGAACCGGAGGTAAACCTGGCCCGCATCTGCGAGCGTTACGGCGGAGGCGGACACGCCCGTGTCGGCGCCATCTCTTTCAACGTGAACCAGCACGCCGCCGCAATTAAAGCCTCACAGGAAATCGTCCAGGAACTGCGAGCCGCCATCCGCCAGAAAAGCGGCGCAAGAAAGTAGCGCGAAAAGAGCGGCGACCAAAGTAACCCAGCAACGACGTTAAGCCGCCGTCCCGGCAGCCGGCTTGCCCTGAGCGGAGTCGAGGGGTGGCAATGTCTGGCCGCCGGCCATCCAAAACCAAGAACCCTCCTCCGCACATCCCGATTTTTCCATCCCCGTGATACTCTGCCTTCAGTCAACCTAAGCATTCATGCGCCAGTTCGCTACCAAGCCTGACCCACACCGCCGCCAGCGTCGCGTGCTCCGGGCTGTCGCGGCCTTCGAATTCTTTAAGGGCGTCTTCGTGGTCCTGATGGGGGTCTGCGCCATTATTCTTCTCCACAAAGATGTCTGGGTGCTCGCCGAAAGTCTGCTCGCTCTGCTCCACATCAACACCGATCGCCGTGCCGCTCAACTCTTCCTCGATTTCGCCGACAGTATCACCGACGCGGGGCTATGGGCCGCTGCCCGCATTGCTTTCTCGTACGCCGCCCTACGCTTCATCGAAGCCTACGGCTTGTGGAAAGGACGCACCTGGGCCGAATGGGTCGCCCTGGTTTCCGGATCGCTCCTGCTGCCGCTGGAAATCCGCGAACTTATGCGAGGTATAAGCGTTCTGCGATCCGCCCTCCTATTGGGCAACCTGGCCGTTGTGCTTTACATGCTTTACGTCATTCGCGCCAACCGTCGCGAGCACCAGGTGCATCTATAAAGTAAGGATGGAATGGTCAAGAACCGTTGCCGGACGCCCGAATGGAGCCCATCGACGTGATTTCTCGGGCTCCGTCGCCGTTTCCAAGATCCCACGCCGGGAGCCCCTTATGCGCCTAGCTGGCTGTATATGTTTCTTCTTCTTCATCTTCTCCTTCGTGGAAGTCGCAGTCTCTTTTGCCCAAGACAGGAATTCTCAGGACACCAATTTTCCCGCCGGGCCGCAATACCTCATGAACTACGGTTCGCCGCTTTTCTTGCGTCCCATCGAGACACCCACTCTTTCGCTCCTCACTCCGCCGGCGGTTACCCCCGACGCCCCCGCGGAAGAGCATTCCGGACGGCCAGATACTCCGGCGTTCGGCGAACTTCAGACCCAGGCGCAGATTGATTGGATCTATTGGGGTGTGCGCCCCACCGGCGCGAGCAAACAGTCGCGTCAAACGCCTACAGCACACGAGAACAACGAAAATTCTCCGAACGAAAATGCTCACAACAAAACAGCGCGCGAAGAGATTGACTTAACCGCCGCACCGGCCACGCAACCCTTACCCTCCAGCATCTTCGACAACGGCGCAACTGCGATCACCACTCCCGCAGCCCTCCGCGCGCGCGGATACGGCATCAGCCTCGGCGACTATGCCGCCCTGGTGCGGGCCCACGAGGGCCACGCCGCCCATATCTACACCAACGCCGACATCGCCCGCCTGCACCGAGAGTAGAGCGGCATCCACGCCCCCTCCGCGTGATAGCCTGAATCGACCTTACTTCTCGTTGATCTCAGATCTCAGGTCACGGAGAGTTCATGCCCGACGCCACGTCGCATTTCGATCTGCAATCTGCCGCACGAGAAATCATGCAGCGCTACGGATTCGAACCAGATTTCCCGCCTCAGGTTCCCGAGCAGCTTGCCAACCTGAAGGCCCATCCTCCGCAAATTGCCGTCACTGCTAGCGTCCGAGACCTGCGCCATCTGCTCTGGTCCTCTATCGACAACGACACGTCCCGCGACCTCGATCAGATTGAAGTGGCCGAACGCGACTCTAACGGCGATGCAAAAATCATGATCGGCATCGCCGATGTCGATGCCTTTGTTTCCAGGCAGACCCCGATCGACCAGCACGCCGCCCGTGAAACCACCACGGTCTACGCCGGAGTCAGCATTTTTCCGATGCTTCCTGAAGAACTTTCCACCGGCAAAACTTCGTTGCTCGAGAATCAGGACTGCCTCGGTGTCGTAGTGGAATTCGTCGTCGACGCGTCCGGCAGTCTCAAAAGCTCCGACGTTTATCGTGCGCTGGTTCGCAACAAAGCCCAGCTGCAATACAACTCCCTCGGCGCGTGGCTCGAGGGCAAGTCGCCCGCGCCTGTCAAGGTCGCGGCTTCAACTGAGCTGCAAACGCAACTGAAGCTCCAGGACGAAGTCGCGCACAAGTTGAGAGACAAGCGCTACCAGCACGGCGCGCTGAACCTGCAGACCGACGAAATCCAGGCGGTGCTGCTCGGCGATCAGGTGATCGATGTCGAGAAGCAGCAGAGGAACCACGCCACCGAGCTGATCGAAGACTTCATGATCGCGGCCAACGGAGTGGTCGCTAGAAAACTGGAAAAAGTTTCCTCGCTGCGGCGCATCGTCCGTACGCCGAAGCGCTGGGACCGCATCGTCCAACTCGCCGCCGCCAAGGGCGAGAAACTTCCAGCGCAGCCCGACTCCAAAGCCCTCAACGAGTTCCTGCTGCGCCGCAAAGCCGCCGATCCCGATCACTTCGCCGACCTCTCGCTCGCCGTAATCAAGCTCATCGGTCCCGGCGAATACGTCCTGGAGCGTGCTGGCGACGTCGCTCCCGGACACTTCGGTCTCGCCGTGCAGGACTACACTCACTCCACCGCGCCCAATCGCCGCTTTGCCGACGTCGTCAGCCAGCGCATCCTCAAGGCCTTGCTTAGCGGCCAACCAAATCCGTATACCGACGCGGAACTGACCGAGATTGCCGCCAACTGCACCGAGAAAGGCGATGCCGCCCGCAAAGTCGAGCGCCAAATGTCCAAGCGCCTTGCCGCCGTCGCCATGCAAAAGCGAATCGGCGAAGTATTCGATGCCATCGTCACCGGAGTCACCGACGGCGGAACTTTCGTCCGCGTCTTCCAGCCGCACATCGAAGGCCTGCTGTGCGAAGGTCAGCACGGTCTCGATGTGGGTGACAGGCTGCGCGCCAAACTCATCCGCGCCGACGTGCAAAAGGGGTACATCGACTTTGCCCGCGTTTGATCTCCAATCGCCGTCGCACGTCACCTCTCGTGCCAACTTCTCGCCGGTTACCACGGCAGCCAATAGTCGACCGTGAAGTTGCGAGCTACCCTGATAACAGGAAGTTAGTGCGGAAAACTTCGAGGAGTAATCTGCAACCGTGGCATCATTTCGTTTGCCTTCTCCCGCTCGCAATTCTGCCCGTGTCTCTTACGGCGCAGGATGGGGCAAGCGCCATCCTGCAAAGCAACGGCGGCGTGCTTCTGAATAACGCTCCCGCGCCACCATCCTCCGCGCTCTATCCCAACGACCTCATCGAAACTCAGAAAAATGCGGTTGCACGAATTACCGCCACCGGCTCTGCCGCCGACATAAATTCCGAGACGATAATCCAGTTTCAAGCCGCCGAACTGGCCCTCGATCACGGCAGCATCTCCGTCGACACCTCTCGCGGGATGCGAGTTCGCGTCGGATGCATGACCATCACTCCGGTCAGCGACGCGCAATCGACTCGATACGACGTCTCAGATCTGGATGGCAAAGTCATCATCTCCGCCGTCAGGGGCGATGTATACGTCGGTGCCAACGCCGGCAATCCGCAGTCCGCGAAACAGTCCAGCCGGATCACCGTCCATTCGGGCGAGCGGATGTCGTTCAGCGAAAAATGCGGAGCAACGGAAATCCATGAAGCAGCCAGAGTCCCTGGAATAGGCGCGATCCTGAACTCGCCCTGGGCCGTCGGCACGGGCGCAGCCGCCATCACCGTCCTGACCTGCTGGGCCCTGTGTTTCAACAACGGCAATCCGGTCAGCCCGAAGGATCCGTAACATCGAGCTGCCAAGCATGGCCCCGGTGTGAGTGGAGGCCCCGGGCAGAGTCGAACTGCCGACCAACGGTTTAGGAAACCGCTGCTCTATCCATCTGAGCTACGGGGCCATCTGAGCTATACGCCCAAGGCGAGCAGCCCCATTATCGCACGCGAGTTAAGGCGCGACGGTCAGCGCTTCGCGCTCAAATCGTCGAGCGCGAGATTCAGTTCCAGCACATTAACGCGCGGTTCGCCGAGCAGGCCCAGGTCTCTTTGTGCAGTGTGCTTCTGCACCAGTTCGCGCAGCGTCGATTCTTCCATGCCGCGTGCGCGGGCTACCCGCGGAATTTGGAACTCCGCCGCAGCTGGCGAGATTTCCGGATCCAGACCCGAGGCGGACGTGGTGACCAGATCGACGGGAACTGGCTCTGTGGGATTTTCTGCGTGCAGCGCTGCCGCGTCTGCTCGAACGCGGTCAATCAGCTTCTGGTTGGTGGCCGCATAGTTAGTGCCGCCAGAGTTGGCGGCATCATATCCGTTGCCGGCCGCCGACGGCCGCGGATGAAAATATTTCGCCGAAGTGAAGGGTTGGGCAATGATGCGTGAACCGATGGCCTCGCCGTTGCGCGTAATGATCTGCCCGTTTGCTTTGTCGTGAAACAGTACCTGAGCCAGGCCCCACACCACCAGCGGATAAATCAGTCCCAGCAGAATCGTCGTCGCGATGGTCATGAGCAGCGCTGTGATGAGATGCTTTTTCATGAAAATCCTCAGGCCATGTGAGCCATGGTAATGAGCACGTCAATGACTTTGATGCCGATGAAGGGCGCGATCAGTCCGCCCACGCCATAGATGAAGAGGTTGCGCCGCAGCAAGGCCTCGGCGTTCATGGCGCGATATTTCACACCGCGCAGCGCCAGCGGAATCAGCGCAATGATAATCAGCGCGTTAAATATGACGGCCGAAAGCACCGCCGACTGCGGCGTCTTCAAGTGCATGATGTTCAGCGCGTTCAGTACGGGAAACGTTCCGGCGAACATGGCTGGAATGATGGCGAAATATTTGGCTACATCATTCGCGATCGAAAACGTGGTGAGCGCGCCGCGGGTCATCAGCAACTGCTTGCCGATTTCGACGACCTCGATCAGCTTGGTGGGATTAGAATCCAGATCGACCATATTGCCGGCCTCTTTCGCGGCCTGCGTGCCGGTGTTCATGGCTACGCCCACGTCGGCCTGTGCCAGCGCCGGCGCATCGTTGGTTCCGTCACCGGTCATAGCGACGAGTTTTCCGCCGGCCTGCTCGCTGCGGATCAGCTTCAGCTTGTCTTCCGGCGTGGCCTGCGCGAGAAAGTCGTCTACGCCCGCTTCGCGCGCAATCGCAGCCGCGGTCAGCGGATTGTCGCCCGTGATCATTACCGTACGAATTCCCATCGAACGCAGTTGCGCGAAGCGATCTTTAATTCCTCCCTTGACCACGTCTTTGAGGTGAATCACTCCCATGGCTTGCCGATTCTGCGCCACGACCAGCGGCGTGCCTCCGGAAGATGCGATCCGTTCCACGGTCGCACGCACATCCTGCGGCATCGCGCCGCTTCCGTTCTGTTCCACGTAGCGGGCAATCGCGTCGGCCGCGCCCTTGCGAATTTCGCGCCCGTCGAGATTCACTCCTGACATGCGCGTCTGCGCGGTGAAGGGAATAAATTCCGCCTCGTGGCTGGCAAACTCGCGCCCGCGCAATTTATATCTCTCTTTAGCCAGCACCACGATCGAACGCCCTTCCGGAGTTTCATCCGCCAGCGATGAGAGCTGTGCCGCGTCGGCCATTGCGGCTTCGCTCACGTCGGGCGCTGGCAGAAATTCCGTGGCTTGGCGGTTGCCGAAGGTGATTGTGCCCGTCTTGTCGAGCAGCAGCGTGTTGACGTCGCCCGCGGCCTCGACTGCGCGTCCTGACATGGCCAGCACATTGTGTTGCACCAGGCGATCCATGCCGGCGATGCCGATGGCCGAAAGTAATCCCCCAATCGTCGTTGGAATCAGGCACACCAGCAGCGAGACCAGAACGAACACGGTCTGCGGCGATCCCGAATAAATTGCGAAGGGCTGCAGCGTGACCACGGCCAGCAGGAAGATAATCGTCAATCCCGCCAGCAAGATGTTCAGCGCGATCTCGTTCGGAGTCTTCTGCCGCGCCGCGCCTTCGACCAGAGCGATCATGCGGTCGAGAAAGGTTTCGCCGGGATTCGATGTGATTTTAATCTTGATGTGATCGCTGAGGACCCGTGTGCCGCCGGTCACCGCCGAGCGATCGCCGCCCGCTTCGCGAATCACCGGCGCAGACTCGCCGGTAATCGCAGACTCGTCCACCGAGGCCACGCCTTCCACAATCTCGCCGTCGCCCGGTATGAGTTCGCCCGCGGCGACGGAGCACATATCACCGGCGCGCAGCTTGGCGCTCGCAACTTCTTCGATCTTGCCATCGCAATCTATACGATTCGCCATGGTTTCAGACCGTGCTTTGCGCAGCGTCTCCGCCTGCGCTTTACCGCGGCCTTCCGCCATAGCTTCAGCGAAGTTGGCGAAAAGCACGGTGAACCACAGCCACAACGTGATTTGCAGGTTGAAGCGAAACGCCTCCTGCGGATGCAGCACCAAGAGCACGGTCGTGATCACGCTGCCGATTTCCACGACAAACATGACCGGATTCCCCATCATATTGCGCGGATTCAACTTGAGCAGCGAACTCCACGCAGCGCTGCGCACCAGATCGAGATCCCAAACCGATTTGCGATGGCTTGCCATGTTTTTCCCGAGAAAGCGCTCCCTAGAAGGTTTTCCCCGCCTGCATCAAGAGGTGCTCCAGTATCGGTCCCAGGCTCAGTGCCGGGAAAAATGTCAATGCCCCCAGAATCAGAATCACGCTGATCAGCAGGAGCGTAAACAGTGGCGTCGTCACCGGAAACGTGCCCAGCGACGGCGGCACATATTTTTTCTGAGCCAGGTTGCCCGCAATCGCCAGCATGGGGATGATCATGAGAAAGCGCCCCACCAGTGTGGTGATTCCTGTCGCCGCGTCGTACCACAGCGTATTCACCGTAAGTCCGGCGAATGCCGATCCATTGTTTCCCGCGGACGAGACAAACGCATAAAGAATCTGGCTGAGCCCGTGCGGCCCGGGATTGGAAATGCCCGCCGTCCCGAAACCTTTGACCACCGAAATTCCTGTGAGAGAAAGAATGATCAGAGGAAAAACCAGCGACACCAGCATCGCCATCTTCACGTCGTAGGCTTCAATTTTCTTGCCCAGATATTCCGGCGTGCGTCCGACCATGAGGCCTGCGATGAACACGGCGAGCACGATGTAGACCAGAATTCCGTACATGCCGGATCCTACGCCGCCAAAAATTACTTCGCTGAGCATGATGTTGACCAGTGGTACCAAGCCCCCGAGCGGAGTAAATGAATCATGCCAGCTGTTGATGGCGCCGCAACTGGCGTCGGTGGTGACGGTCGCGAACAGAGCCGAGTTGGCGATGCCGAAGCGAGTCTCTTTGCCTTCCATGTTGCCGCCAGGCTGCGCGCTGGTGACGTGCCGTGCCACAGTGGCCGGATACAGCGGATTGCCTTGCGCTTCCGCCCAATACGCCGTGGTCACGCCGGCGAGAAAAAGAAGCGCCATCGCCGCCCAAACCGCCCATCCGTGGGCGGAAGAGTTGGTCATGCGGCCGAGAGTGTAGGTCAGCCCGGAACCAATGGCGAAAATGCAGAACATCTCGAACAGATTGGAAAGGGGTGTCGGATTTTCAAAGGGATGCGAGCTGTTGGCGTTGAGAAATCCGCCGCCGTTGGTGCCCCATTCCTTGATGATTTCCTGCGAAGCCACTGGACCCTGAGCGATGGTCTGGGTTGCGACCGTGTCCATGACGGGCTTGCCGTTCGCATCGACAACCGGCTTGCCGTCAGCGCCCACACGCTGCACCTGCTGGGGTTCCACCAGCTTCACCGTGTCGTAAGGCTTCAAATTATCGACTACTCCCTGCGAAACCAGAAATAGAGCGCCGACCACGCAAAAAGGCAGCAGCACCCACAAGCAGCAGCGCACGAAATCAACCCAGAAGTTGCCCAGAGTCTGCATCTGCCGGCGCGCGATTCCACGGATGAACGCGATCGCCAGCACGATGCCGGTCGCTGCCGAGGCGAAGTTGTGAAACGCCAACCCCGCCATCTGCGTAAAGTAGCTCATCGTGGTTTCGCCGGAATAGGCTTGCCAGTTGGTATTGGTGGTGAACGAAGCCGCAGTGTTGAAGGCGAGGTGCTCGGGAGTGACGCCCGCGAAATGCTGCGGATTGAACGGCAGGATTCCCTGTATGCGCTGCATTAAATAAAGCAACAGCATCGACACGCCGCTGAACACCAGCATCGCCGTGGCATATTCGGTCCACGGCATCTCGCGTTTCTCGTCGACGCCGGTGATGCGATAGAACAGGCGCTCGAGCGGCCGCAACACTGGATCAATGAACGTATGCTCGCCGGCGAACACGCGGGTCATGTAGATTCCGAGCGGCTTGGTGACGGCCAGAATCAGCCCCAGGAAGACGAAAATCTGCAGCCAGCCATTGGTTGTCATTGGAAGATCGTCATTCGAAGATGGTCATTTCAAGTCGGGTCATTTCAATGTCGTCATTGCGCGATCGAAAATTCGGCGATCGTCACTTCGGTTTTCTGCGTTCAGAACTTTTCCGGACGCAACAACGCATAGAACAGGTAGATTGTGGTCGCCGCGCTGATCACCAACATGATGAGAGACTGCAGGTCCATAAGATTCCTTATTTTATACGGTCACAGAAACGCACATAAGCGACCGACAACGCGAAAAATGCGATTGTGACCATGATCCAAAGAACGTCTTGCATACCACTCTCCGACGACGAATTATGCTGCCAACAAAGCCGCGCCTCGGGCGCTCGTCCATTATCAGCCCAGCCGGTGCAGAAGACCCACGGCAGCCAACAGCAACAGCGCAATCCGCTGGCCTCGTCTGAAGGGAAATTTGTTTCGCGGTGCGTTCGACGACATAACGATCAGTTCTCCTCGTTCCCGCGGAACGAATTTCCATAGCCCGAGTTTCGAGGGATAAGATTTCGCGAAATATACCCCGCGTTGATGCGGCGGCCGCAGAGCCTCCTTCACGAAAGCCGCCAGAACGCGCAGCAGGAATCCCACCGCTCCCACACAAAACAGTGCCGCTGCAACTTTCATAATGCCGCCCGCGTTTCAATGCTTGAAAGCTGACGAATAAGATTTGACAGCGCCCCGTATAAGAGTGGGCACAAGAATTCGTAAAGATTCTATAAAGAATTGCCGACGCTACGAATAAAGGAACTAATCCCTGCTGGCGTAAGACGAATCCCTGTCAATCGGTCTCGCCTGCCGTGCCCCGCTTCGAGCGCTTCAGCAGCCCCAGTCGGCCTCACCCGGCTTGGCGAAATAGGGCCGGTCAGCAGCGGCCTGGGTTGGTACGGTGGCCAGTTCAAGCAGCGCGAGACGCGCCGCTGCGACCATCAATTTGCGTTCCTGCTGCGGCGTGCGCTCCCACGACGAGGCTAGCGTGGAGTCTTCTCCACTCTGACAATCAAAGTCGTGCGCCAGCGCCCCACGATAGTGATGAAACAATTTCGCCAGTTCTTCCGCCGATACATCCTGAATCGACCACATAGATTTCGTCAGCCTTTCTGCGACTTACTCACGCTCGCTTCATTGAGCATGTGAAGCCGTAAAGATTAAATAAAGAGTTCGTAGATTGTTGGTAAAAAGGCGCTGTTGTTCGGGCGGATTGTGTGCGCGAAAAGGGTTCGAGGAACTAATCAACGCCTAAGCGGTCCGAAGGACGAAAAATGAAGATCGGGGTCGAGCGGCTTAGCTGAGTTCCGCGCTGCTCAGGCGAACATCGGGACCGTGCACCAGGCAGGTCTCGGTCGCTTCGTGCGGATCGCGGAAGAAGTCCTTACCGATCGTTCGCCGGCCCGCCTACACTGAGATCCGCCGTGCCAATATTGCCGGTCCTGTCATCGCGCACCACCACGCGCAAGCGGGTCGCATCCGCCGGCAGTTCGGCGCTAAAGGTGAACATCATCGGATTGTCCATCTCCTTCTCGAACTTGCCCGACTTTACGGTTCCTACGAGTGCCTTGATGTCATTCTCGACCACGGGATCTTTGCGCGAAACGCTCATCACCACCGCCTTGACGTTACAATGCCGGTCGCCGTCCGGCACTGCCTGCCAGCCCAGATTGTGCCGGTCCACGGCAACCACATAGCGAGTCATGCGCGGAGTTCCGCGCAGAATCTTGTAGCTGACCGTGATGTCGAGCCCGCGGTAGGGAAGGGGATTCTTCACCGCGTCGGCGAGTTCGGAATCAATCTTGGCGTCGGTGTCCGGCAGGTCCGGCGCAGCGTAGTATCCGCTGCGCGTGCGGGCTTCCAGCCCGGGCCTTGCGAGCGTCACCTGAATATTCCGAAATTTTCCATCCCAGGTTTTGTTCGTCGGGTAGTACGAAAGCGTGTAGTAATCGGCGCCGTCGTCCACGCTGTCAGCCAGGGCCACATCGGCATCGTTTCGATTGAAGAAACTCTTGCCTCCGGTTTGCGCCGCAATGTTCTCAAAGGCCTTCATTCCGCTTGGAATGTCCATCGCCCCCGGCCCCAGAGCTTTCAATCCCTGAGGATCAATCGTGTAAATCGCAAGTCGTGAGTCCCACATTTCGTTTGCGGTGGTTGACACGGCCGTCATCAACCGCCGCCGCAGATCGCCGTGGGGACCCGCCACCCCGCGCGCACCAGAGAGGCTCGGCTGCGCAAGATTCACGGCGGGAAATCCATGGCCGATCCAGATCACATTCTTCCGCCCGGCAAAATTCATGTTCGCTGCGGCAATCTGTTCCAGGTAATGCAACGTGTCCGCAAGGCGGTCAAGGTCGCCCGGCGTTGCATGATTCGCGCCCTGGCGAAGAGGGAACTCGGCCGCATGCCGCTTCAGCGCGTCCTGCAGCAAGTCGGCGTCGTCGGTGTAGTCGTGAATCAGTTCCAGCTGTGAGTCGGTGACCACCATCAGCGCCGTCGGCTGCGGCAGTCTCGGTCCATGAGTATGCAGGTATTTCCTGACCACCTCGCGAGCATAAGCGGTGTCCTGAAGTTCGGTGTTCAACGCATCGATCACCAGAATCGTCAACGCCGGCGACACGCTATGCTCGATGCGTTCGCGCTCACGCGCCTTGTCTTCGACCGTCGATATTTCGTATCTGTGCTGATCGGGACGTTCAAACAACGCAATGATCTGAGGATTCTTGTCTTCCGTAATCGTGAAGTCGTTTCTGGTTAAATTACTTACCGGCCTTCCCGATTGGTCGGTGACGACCACGTCCAGCACCACCTGTCGCGTGGCGCTGCGCAACGTCGTCACCGGAGCTTCTTGCGGGGAATGCCGCGAAGAGCCGGCATTTTGTGCGATAACCGGCAGAACCACCAGAGCAGCAAGAATTAGGTTTTTCCCGAGTGCAGTCGAACCCCGCAACATACAATCTCCGTTACTCGCCCGGTTCAAACCGGTATCCCACCCAGGGTTCAGTCACGATGTAGCGCGGTGCCGCTGCATCGGGCTCAAGTTTCTTGCGCAGTTGGCCCACAAAGACGCGAACATACTCAACCTGCTCGGTGCTCTGTCCGCCCCAAATTGCGCCCAGCAGAGTTCGGTGCGTGATCACTTTGCCTGGCCGCCGCGCCAGGTAAACCAGCAGCTCGAATTCCTTCGGAGTGAGCCGCACCTCGGCGCGTCGCACGGTCACCTTGCGCGCCAGGGTATCGATGCGAAAGTCGCCAATCTCGATCACCGCATCCGGCTCATTCTCCGCGGGCACGCGGCGCAAATTTGCCCGAACCCGCGCCAGCAGCTCGTTCATGCCAAATGGTTTCGTTACGTAATCGTCGGCTCCGGCGTCGAGGGCTTCCACTTTTTGCTGCTCCTTGTCGCGCACCGACAGCACTACGATGGGAACCTGCGACACCGCTCTTACCTGGCGGCAAAGCTGCACGCCATCGATCGATGGCATCGAGAGATCGGTGATGATCAGATTCGGCGACCAGTCTTTCATAATTTCCAGCGCCATCTCTCCGCTGTTCGCCACGCGGATGTCATAGCCTTGCGCCGAAAGGCTGGTGCGCAGCACGCGCGTAATCTGCGGCTCGTCATCTACTACCAGAATGTGCGGCGCAGTAACGCGCACCGGATCTGCCATCAGCGCGCCTCCTGCGTAACAATATGCACATCGACCGAAGGCGAGTCGCGCAAGAAGCGCTGGATCGCCGAGAGATAAAGATAACGTTGCCAGCCGGTGCGCGCCGACCGGCCGAAAATGACCTGCGTGATGTGATGTTCGCGCACCAGCTGCGCAATCCCGTCGGCGATGTTCCCTCCCGTACCCCGCACGACGCGGCCGCCCAAATTTTCGGCGAACCGGATGTTCTCCGCCAGAGTCTTCTGATCCTCGGGCCGCGTGTCCCGTCCCACGTCCACATAGAAAACGTATAACTCCCCGCCCATGGCCTGCGCCATGCGCGAACCGCGCGCAATCAGATATTGCGCCGCCGGATTCGAACTGACGCAAACTCCAATGCGGTCGCGCACCGTGTGCGCCGGCTGTGTTCCGTCTTTTTCCAGGAAAGCATCGAGACTCCGGTCCACCACGCCCGTGACCTGCCGCAGCGCCAGCTCCCGCAGCGCAATCAAATTGCCTTCCCGGAAGAAATGAGAGAGCGCGCGCTGGGCGCGGTCTAAGGGATAAATATCGCCGCGCTGCATCCGTTTTTTCAAAGCCTGCGGAGTCAGGTCGGCGAGCACAATTTCATCCACCCGCTTCATCAACCAGTCGGGAACGGTCTCGCGAACCTGCACACCCGTGATCTGCTGCACCGTCGGCCCGATGCTCTCAATATGCTGCACATTCATGGTCGAGAGCACGTCAATTTTCGCGTCGAGCAATTCCATAACATCTTCGTAGCGCTTGGCGTGCTTGCTGCCCTCAATGTTGGTATGAGCTAGTTCGTCGATGACCACCACCGAGGGCTTCCGCGCCAGAATCGCATCCACATCCATCTCGTCGAAGATCGTGCCCTTATATTCGAGTTTGCGTGGAGGAATGCGGTCGAGCTTGCCGGCGAGTTCCGCAGTGGCCTTGCGTCCGTGCGTCTCTACCACGCCGACGGCTACGTCTTCGCCGCGGCTGGCGCGCCGGATGGCCTCGCTCAACATGCTGTAGGTCTTGCCCACGCCGGGAGCGTAGCCCAGGAACAGTTTGAAAATGCCGCGCGGTTTCTCTTCGGAAACCTGGTCCAGCCATTCCTCGGGCGTCTTGGCCATCGCTGCTATTCTCTTTCTGACCGTCCGAAATGTCACGTCCATCGTACAATGCGGGAGTGAAAACCGGGGTTCGCACGCAGGCGGCGCGTTATGCATTCGTAATCTTCGCCATCGCCGTCATCACGGCGATTGATTTCCGCCTTCATCTCAATCACACCACAGTCGCCCTGATGTTTCTGGTGGTCGTGCTGCTGACTTCCGCCTACTGGGGATTGCGCTATGCGGTCCTGATGGCGATCGGCGCCACGGCGGCCTTCAATTTCTTTTTCCTGCCTCCGATCGGAACCTTCACCATCGCCGATCCGCAAAACTGGGTCGCGCTGTTCGCCTTTTTGGTGACCGCGCTTGTGGCCAGCAATCTGGCCGAGCGCGCCCGCAGCGAGGCCGAGCGCGCGCAACTGCGCCGCCGCGACGTGGAGCGGCTCTTCAGCCTGAGCCAGCGATTGTTGGCTTCGGAAAACGTTCTCGAACTGCTCAACGCTCTGCCGCTTTATGTTCGGGAAACATTTTCAGTGAGCAGCGTCGCCGTCATGGCCGCGGATCATCCCACGGTCTATCGTTCGTCGCCAGATGCTGCCTTTGAAGAGAGCGTGTTGCGCGCCACCCTGCTGCGGGGAGAGCCCATCACCCAGGCAGGCGTGTCTTATGTTCCCCTTCGCCTCGGCATCCGCACTGTCGGAGCGCTGGGGGTCACCGGAGACGAACTTTCGCGCGAGACTCTCGATGCCCTCGGAAGTCTCGCCGGCCTGGCCATTGAGCGCGCCCGCGCTCTCGAAGCTCTGAGCAAAAATCGCGCCGAGCAGGAGCACGAACGCCTGCGATCCGCGCTGCTCGATTCCGTGACTCACGAATTTCGCACGCCGCTCACTTCGATCAAGGCCAGCGTAACGACTTTGTTGTCGGGCGCAGCGTTAGACGATCAGGGGCGCCGCGAATTGTTGACCGTCATTGATGAAGAGACCGATCGTCTGAACCGGCTGGTGGGCGAGGCTGCGGAGATGGCGCAACTCGATGCCGGCATGTTCAAACTCGACCTCCAACCCCATTTCATCCAGGACGCGCTCGATCCCGCGTTGCAGGATGCCAAGGCTCCTCTCGAAAATCATCCGGTCCAGGTGATCGCCTCTAACTTGCCCAAAGTGCGCATGGACGTACAACGCATTCGCGAAGTGATCATGCACCTTCTCGAAAATGCCGGCAAATACTCCGATCCCGGATCGCCAATCAAAGTCACGGCTGAAGTGAAAGACGGCCAACTGGTAGCCAGCGTGGCCGACCGCGGCCCGGGCATCGATTCCTTCGAGCAGTCGCTGATCTTCGAAAAATTCTATCGCGGGCGCAACCAGCGCTACAGCGCGCCCGGTACCGGCATGGGTCTGGCCATCGCCAAGGTCATCGTTGAAGCGCACGGAGGGAAGATCGGTGTGGTGAGCCAGTTGGGCAGTGGCTCGGTCTTTTCATTTACGCTGCCAATTGAAAAGAACTGACGGGCTATTGTAGCGCCGCCGTCCCGGCGGCTATCGTGGCGGCGTCTCGCCGCCACACCCGAAAGCACCACAACCGTTGTTGGATTCAGCTGGTCGGCCCGAAGCGAAAGATCGCCTTGCTAGAGATGTTCTGGGACCGCAGCTCACAAGTCGCAACTCAAGCCTTCTTCATGTAAAACGCAGACTCCTCCGGCCTTACCACCCGCGGAATCCACAGCGGTCGCCGCAGCCCGCCCGGACCCGGCGCCGGACGCGCCAGAGCCTTCCATCGCAAATAAACGGCATGCGACAAATTCGTGTCCACAAAAATATCTCCGTAGCGATCATCGGTCGAAGCTTTCTCCACGCGCACCATCTGGTGCCAGCAGTGCATGCCGCTGATCGGATCGGGATGCACGGGAAAAGTAATGTCCTGATGCACGCCCGCGTCGCTCCACCAGACCCGCTTCGTCTCCGGGTCGAGACTCTCATATGGAGAAACCGTTTCGAGTTGCCTCATCTTCCACTGACCCTTCCCGACTTCCTTCAAATCGACCCACGCGCTCGACATGCGCTCCACCTGATCGTCTTTATTCACCCGCCAGCGTCCCAGATGATGCGAGCACGCGACCACGCCCGGTGCCAGTCCCTCGGTCACCCACGCGTGCAGCACGAAGAAACCGATTTCGGTATGCACCTTCATCAGATCGCCGGTGCGCACCCCACCCAGTTTCCTGGCATCCACCGGATTCACCCACAACGGATTCTTATGAGAAATCTCGTAGAGAAACTTCGCATTCCCCGACCGCGTGTGAATCAGATTCGGCAGCCGGAAAATCGGCAGCAGCGTGTACACCTCGCCCCGCGCCTCTTTCGGCCACTCGACCACCGGTGTGTACTCCGGATCGAAGTCCTCTCCCGGTTGCCCCACCGACGCTCCCTGCGCCGACCGATGAATATGGCTCCGGTAATACTCGGGCAACGTGAACTCCGGCCACTTCCAGTCGGCCATCGTCTTCGAGAATAATTCCAGCTTGCGCGAGGGAGTCCCGTAGCCGACGACTGGCTTGTCTTCGATCATCACGCCAATGGCCTTGCCGTCTTTCTTCACAACACCGCTTGCTTCGACGCTCGAACCGGCTAAATCGCCCGCCGAGAGCGCTTTCTCATTCTGTTTGTACACATCGCGCGTCACTTCAAACGCGCCGTATTTGCGCATGTATTCGAGTGGCGTGAGTCCTTCTTTTTTGGCAGTTTCCGGCAGGCCGGGCACGGAATGATCAAAAATCCATCCGTAGTAATCGTCCACAGTCAATTTCTGCCCGGGCCGGTATGGTGACTCGAAATACCTCCGAATCCCCATCGCTCCGTCGGGATCAATTGCCCACGATAGATCGATCCAGAACTCGTCTTCTTCCCAAACTTCGCCCGGATTCGCCTGGTAGGTGTACTCGAACTTCTCGCCGGCACGCTCGCGCAACACACGATTCACCGGCTGGCGAAATCCAATCCATTTTCCGGCATACGATTCCTGGCTCATCAAATCGTGCCGCTCCGAACTGAACCCCATGGGCAACACATAATCGGCAAACCACGCCGTCTCGCTCCATGTCGGCGAAAGCGCGGCATGCAGTCCGACTTTATCCTCATCGCGCAGCATCTCGATCCACGAAAATCCGTCGGGATATGTCCACACCGGATTGAACACGCGCGTAAAGTAAGCCTCGATTCTCCCGCGTCCTTCCTTCAGAAAGTGCGGCAGCAGAAACGACATTTCATGCGTGCACAGCGGCCATTCCCGTGGATACAGCAATTCGTTCCACTTCTTCTGCGGCGGTGGAACACTGAACGGCCTGGGAACAAATTTATTCCACGCGTTCAGATTGTGTCCGCCTTCGGTTCCCACCGATCCAGTCAGCACATGCAGCAGCATCAGCGCCCGCGCCGGCTGCCATCCGCCAAGATTGCCCGATGCACTCCCACGCCATAAATGCGACGCAAACCTGCTGCCCGCCGTCGCGATCTCGCGGGCGATCTTGACGATGACTTCCGCCCTCACTCCACTTTCTTTTTCGGCGAACTGCGGCGTGAACTTCGCGTAATGCTTCTTCAAAGCCTCGATCACGGCCTCAAAGCTCTGCCCCTGCGCCGAGAAGCCGTCGACTTCCAGTTCCTCCCAGTTCGTCCACTTCCTCACGAAGCTCGCGTCGAATCGCTTCTCGTCGAGAATCACTTTGGCCATTGCCAGCAGCACCGCGGCCTCCGTGCCCGGATACGTCGGCATCCAATAGTCCGCCATGCTCGCGGTGTTCGAGAGCCGCGGATCCATCACGGCCAGCTTCGCTCCCGCCATCTTGCCGTCAATGATTCGCTGCGCATGTGGATTGAAATAATGTCCCGACTCCAGGTGCGCCGAGAGCAGCAAAATAAATCGCGCGTTCGCGTGATCGGGCGAAGGACGGTCCGCATAGTGCCACAACAAATACCCGAGCCGCGCCGACGAGGAACAAACATTGGTATGCGAGTTGTGGCCGTCGATGCCCCACGCCTGCAGCGTCCGCTCCATGATGAAGTCGTGCCCCGGCCGCCCCACGTGGTACATCACCTCTTCGCCGCGCCCTTCCAGAATTGCCTTGCGAATGCGCGTGCCGAAGGTCTCCAGCACTTCGTCCCACGAAGTCCGAGTCCATTTTCCAGCCCCGCGCGCCCCCGCCCGCTTCATGGGATACAGCACGCGGTCAGGATCCTGAATCTGATTGATCGTCGCCGGACCCTTGGCGCACAACCGCCCCCGGCTCGCCGGATGCATGGGATTACCTTCGAACTTCGCAACCTGACCAGTCGCTTTGTCGACATAAGCCAGCAACCCGCAAGCCGATTCGCAGTTGAAGCAAACCGTCGGCACCAACTGGTAATGCCGCTCGACGCGCTTTGGCCACGCCTCCGCGTCAAGCTCCACCCAGTCGTCCCACTTTTCGACCGGCGGACAATATGCCAAATGGCTCCCGTCGCGTTTGAACTCTTTGCTCATTTCCAGATTCCCTCAAACATCTGTGGCCGGGTGCCCCACTTCTGGCCGCCTTTGCCAGAAGTGAGGATTTTCTCCATCAACTGTTCGGCACGCTCTGCCCCGCCATCACAAAGCACCACTCAAAGGCCAGCAATCCCATCAGAGCGAATACAGCCGCGATGGGTTCACCCTCCGGCACAGGCGCGCATAAAAGCAGCAGAGGCAGAATCCCGCCGACCAGAACACCAGCAATCCAAAACCAATTCTTAAACGGCCCGTGTGTAATCAACCGCGCCGCATAAGCCGCATTGTCGGTCGAATGCGGCATCATGAACTCGGCAAAAACGATCAGGAGATGAAACACCAGGCTCGCCAATAGCGCGATCTTCGCCACATCGCGCGCTTCATCCGATCCTCCAAGCGCAGCCGGAAGCAACGCCAGCACTGCCGCGCCACACAGCAACGCCTGCACAATCAAATGCACCGGCAGCAGCGGAGTCTGCCACAAATCCCGCCCTTCGCATTGCCCAAAAAGAAACGCCGTATAAACCGCCGCCAAAAATCCCGCCAGCACCGTAGGCCACAACAACCCAAACGCAATCGCCGAAAACCCAAGCACCGACGCAATCCAGAACAATCCACTCACCCCGCTGTACCCAATCAGAATGAACGCACCCCGCGCCAGCCACGACCGCTTCTGCGGCATGAATACCACGCGCAGAAAGCGCATCTTGTGCTCCAGATCCCAAACCAGCAGCACCGTAGTCAGCGCAGTGAACAGCAGCGCGATCGTCGAGAGCGCCACATCGCGCATCCGATCCGCTCCCAATCGCCCGAGCACCATGGCAATCGCCGGAATCGCCAGCGCCCCCGACCCAATCGCCTTCGTCCAGCAATATGCCGGCACTTGCCATCCCCAAGGCCGGGCATGCGAAACGTCATAAGCCGCCAACGCATTCTTCTGCAGTAGCGGACTGTCCGTCGGATAAATCGCCCCGCCGCCGTGTACGCTCTCATTCCGCTGTGACCACATGTACATGGGCTCATGCCGCGCCGCCGTCGGCACAATGGCACTCTCATCGCCATCAATGTAATAAAGCTTCGGGCGCGTGTTTTGCTCCGGCTTGCGCACCCGCACCGGTTCGCGCGCCAGCAGTTGCGCGATCTCGCCATCGCATGCGTCCAGGTCTCCCGCAATGATGGCGTGCTCTGGACAAACCACCACGCACGCCGGCTCCAATCCAACTTCGGTGCGATGCGCGCAATAATGGCACTTCGCCGCCGTCCCTTCGTCGGGATCGATATAAATCGAATCGTAAGGACAAGCTTGCATGCACGCCTTGCAGCCGATGCAGCGCTCCGAACTGAAATCGACGATCCCGTCCTTCCGCTGATACATCGCCGTCACCGGACAAATCGTCACGCATGGCGGATTCTCGCAGTGATTGCACCGGGTCACCTGAAACACGCGCCGCGTATTGGGATACGTCCCCTTCTCCACATACTTCACCCACGTCCGATTCACGGTAAGCGGAACATGATTCTCCGTCTTGCACGCCACCGTACACGCGTGGCAACCGATGCACTTCCGGTTATCGATGATGAATCCGTATCTCATGCAAAAATCTGCGAAGGACCAAGTATTGTAGCCGAGCGCGGATGCGGGCCTCCTGACTGCCTTGAGACCGCAGGCTCTCCTTAGAATATATGGAGTTCCAACCCGCATGGCCACGACGCTGGGCTACAATCAACTGCGCTTGAGATGGCAGTAGACAGTAGCAATCGGAATTGCGTCGTGAGCCAGACTCGAGACCACAAAAACAATCTATGACGGCCGAGATCGCATCCAGCATGTCCGCGGTGCCCGACACTTCGAAAATCTTCTACAACCGCTTTCTCCTCGTCGTCGCCGGACTCGGTGGCCTCCTCTACGGCGTCGACGTCGGCATCGTAGCCGGCGCTCTGCCGTATCTCGAAGCGACCTCCGGTTTCACTGGAGGCCAGCTTTCCACCGTGGTCGCAGCCGTTCTGCTCGGCAGCGTCATCTCCACCCTCTTCGCCGGACTGCTCGCTGACTGGATGGGCCGCCGCACTCTGATGGCGCTCAGCGGCGTCATGTTCGTCATCAGCATCCCCATGATCGCGCTCTCGCAAGGCTATGGCTCGCTGGTTTTCGGCCGCCTGTTGCAGGGAGTCAGCGGCGGCCTTATCGGCGTCGTAATTCCGCTCTATCTCGCGGAATGCCTCACCGCCTCTGATCGCGGCAAAGGCACGGGAATCTTTCAATGGCTGCTGACGCTCGGCCTCGTCGTCGCCGCCGGGCTGGGCCTCTACTTCAGTTTTCGCGTCGATCAGGTAGCCAAACTCGGCGACGCGGCCAAACTCCTTGCCTTCAAAAATACCGCCTGGCGCAGCATCTTCTGGGTTTCTTTGCCGCCCGGAATTCTTTTCGTAATCGGCAGCCTGATGGTCGCCGAATCGCCGCGCTGGCTGCTCCGCCGCGGCAAAAACACCGCCGCTTCCGCCGCGCTTCTTCGCTCCCGCACTTCTGCCCAGGCCGATCTCGAACTCAAAGAGATGGAAGAAATCCTCGCCGCCGAAAAAAACAAATCCGCAGGGAAGTCGGCTTCAAGCGAGTCCCTCCTTCGCCGCAAATACGTCATCCCCTTCATCCTGGCCTGCATCATCCTGGCTGCCAATCAGGCCACCGGCATCAATTCCATCATCGGATACAACGCCAACATCCTTCTGCAAGGCGGCCTCTCCGATTTCGCCGCGCACTGGGCTTATCTCTTCTTTCAGATCATCAACTTTATCGTGACCTTTGCCGGCGTCCTGCTGGTCGATCGCAAAGGCCGCAAATTCCTTCTCTCCTTCGGCACCGCAGGCATCATCCTCTCGCTCGTCTGCACCGGCGTGCTCTTCCTCGGCAGCGAGAAGCAACGTGTCGATGCCAAACCCGCAATCCAATCCCGCGTCACCGCCGATCAGACATTTACGCTCAATTACACGCCGGAAATTGCCGACCAACTCTTGCACGAAACCGGCAACCCGCCCGCTGGTCGCGCCACTTCGCTGGTCGTCATTTATTCATACGGCGACTTTCACGCCACCAGCCAGGTCGTTCGCTCCAACGATACTGCGACTAAGCCCATCGAACTCACTCGCGATGCCTGCATTCCTTCCAACAAAGTCATCGCGTTTTTCTCCAATCCCTTCGGCAATCTCGACGCTGCCCGCACCGCGCCACTGAAAATCGACAACGCCCTCATCAGCCCCATCCCCAGCGCGCGCAACGGCTGGATCGTCGCCATCACCCTCTTCATTTTCATGGCCTTCTACGCCGTCGGCCCCGGAGTCTGCGTCTGGCTGGCCCTCTCCGAACTCATGCCCACCCGCATCCGCTCCAACGGCATGAGCATCGCGCTGCTTCTGAATCAAGGTGTAGCTACCACCATCGCCGCCATCTTTCTGCCCACCGTTGGCAAATACGGCTATTCGACAATGTTCTTCGGCTTCGCCGCCTGCACTGTTCTTTACTTCGTAACCGCCGCATTTTTCCTGCCCGAAACCAAAGGAAAGACACTCGAAGAAATCGAAGCCCACTTCGAGGGCAAGACCGCGTAGGCGACACTGTTCATGTTGGGACAGCCGCCCTCGGCTGTCCGCGGAGCGCAACTCCGCTTATTGCCCGCTCCGCCAGCAATGATTTACCCTCACCCCTGAACATGACTCCAACCAAGACGCCAGCTAAATCCAAAAAGCCCACCGGCAAGCACACCCACATCATGCGCCGGGAAATCTACGAGCAGCCAGAAGCCATCGCCAAAACCGTCGCCAAGCACCTCAAAAACGACATCATCTTCCCCGGCGAACTCGATTCGATCGAAAGTGCGCTCCTCACCTTTGAAAAACTCATCATAGCCGCCAGCGGCTCCAGTCGCCATGCCGGACTCGCCGGAGAAATCATGATCGAAGATCTCTCCGGAGTCGCCGTCGACGTCGAATACGCCAGCGAATACTGCTACCGCTCCACCCACGCCGCCGTCGATCCCATCGTCATGGTGATTACGCAGTCAGGCGAAACCGCCGACACCATCGCCGCGCAGCGCGAAGCCCTGACCCGCGGAGTCAAGACCATCGCCATCTCAAATGTTTCCCCCGCCACCATCGTCCGCGAAGCCAGCGCCGCGCTGATCACCGGAGCCGGCCCCGAACTCGCCATCCCCGCCACCAAGAGCTTCACCACGCAACTCACCATCGTCTATCTGATGGCTCTTTTTCTCGCCCGCAAGCGTGGCCGCATGACTTCCGAAGTGACGCGCTCCTATCTGCATCGTCTGCAGCGTTTGCCCGATGCCATCGAACAAAACCTGCGCATGTGGGACAATCTAGCCGGCGAATACGGTAAGGCGCACTATAAGGCGGAAAAATTTCTCTATCTCGGACGGGGCGTCCACTACGCCATTGCCCGCGAAGGCGCACTCAAGCTCAAAGAAATTTCCTATGCTCACGCCGAGGGCTATCCCGCCGGAGAACTCAAGCACGGCCCCAACGCGCTAGTCGATGAAAAGTTGCCGGTCGTCGTGCTGGCCACCTGCGACCACCACGATCCCGACTCAGTGCTGCGCTACCGCCGGACACTCGAAGTAATGAAAGAAGTGAAATCCCGCCGCGGTCCGCTGGTCACGGTCGCAACCGAGGGCGACGAAGAAGTCGCGTCGATCGCCGACCATGTCTTCTACGTCCCCGCCGCGCCCGAGTTGCTACTGCCCATCGTCGAAGTAATCCCATTACAACTGTTCGCCTATCACATCGCGATCAACAAAGGCTACGACGTGGACCATCCGCGAAATCTGGTCAAAGCCGTAGTCACGGAATAAGAAGATATCTCGCGAGGGATCCGTCCGCCTGAAAAGCCCTTGTCATTCCGACGCGCGAGCGCAGCGAGACAGGAGGAATCTGCTGCTCCCGCCAGAGCACTTACGTCACCGGCGGCCGCTCCATCTCCGCTTCCTCCGCCGCATGACTCTCCGCCGACAACTTCCGCAACGACAATCTCTCATGATGCGCCAGAATCAATCCCAGCGGCACCACCGCCGCAAACGTCACCAGCCATAAAAGAATCCCGCAACTGGCCGCCAGTTCCGCCGGCACGTCAAACACACTCGACAAAGTCGCAATCGTCGCCATCTGCGAACCGCCGCCCACTGCCGGCAGCTGCAGCATCGAACCCAGCATGGATGCAAACATCACAATCAGCAATTGCGACACCGGAATTGCCAGCGCATCCACGCCATACGAATGTGTCACTTCCTGGTAGGCCAGCGCGATCACGTACCACATTCCCACCGAAACCAGCGTCAGCGAAATGAACGACAGGGGCCCGTCAATCGTGTTCAGTCCCAGCCCAAACTCGCGCACCTTCTGTGCCAGCTTGTGCCCGACGTTCCTGGGTCCCACATGCGACGACAGATGCGAAAATCTTCCCTCCACCCACACCGCAACCCTCTCGCCGTTGCGTCGAATCACAACCGCCATGATCGTCGTTACCGCCACCGCGGCCGTCAGTCCAAAGCCCAGTTCCCGGAAGCGAAGATAATATTCTGGATGCGGAATCGACGGCAGCGCGCTGGGAAGAAAAATAGCCAGCAACATCAGCACCGTGAAAGCTCCAATATCGAAGATGCGCTCCACGCCCCACACCGCAACCTGCGAAGAAACGGGAAGGTCGGTCCGTCGCGCGATCAGATACGGACGAATAAATTCTCCTGCCCGTCCCAGCAGCGCCAGTCCGGTAAATCCCACCAGTGTCGGCGAGACCATATCCAGCGTTCGCGCTTTCGGCCGCACCGGCTTCAGAAAAATCTTCCAGCGCCATGCCCGCATCACGTAGCCGAGGTAGATCAGCGCAATTCCATGCAGCACGTGTATTTTCTTGATGCGGTGGGTCTGGCTCCAGAACGTTCCCCAGTCAAAGGTTCGCCAGTGCCGGTATTGCAGGTAAAAGAGCGCGGCCAGTATCAGAAACACCACCGCACTGGCCAGAACGCGCTTCTTATCCATGAATGGGGGAAACTCCGCGCCGCAGCCCCAGCAACGCGAAGCGGGAGACGGCCGCTTCAAAGGTAAATGACCAGGACGAAGGAATCAAACACAGTGGCGGAGGATTCGATGGGGCGATTATTGGGACGATTACGTGGAGCGGCCACTCCTGCCCGCTGCGGTTGACTTTGCTCTTGCTCGTTTTGGGATCCTACCGGCTCGCCTGCTCCGCGCCAGCCTTCGCTTGCACCTGACCGGCGCTGTGCGTCTTCGTACTCGCGCTCTTGGCAGCGGATGTTTTTTGCGGACCAGCCGTCGCTTTCCCTTGCGCGATCTTCTTCTTATTAAAATCCTTCACCACCCGCGCCACGTACGCCCGCGTCTCATAATAAGGAGGCACGCCGCCAAACTGTTCCACCCGCTGCGGCCCGGCATTGTAAGCCGCCAGCGCCTTTACCATATCGAAGTCGTAACGTTCCATCAGTTCCCGCAGATACCTCGTCCCGCCTTCCACATTGGCCTGCGGATCGAACACATTCCCTACGCCTAACTGCGACGCCGTCCCCGGCATCAACTGCATCAATCCCTGCGCGCCCTTCGGCGAAACTGCCCGCGCGTTGAATCCGCTCTCCGCCTTGATCACGCTGTTCACCAGATCCGGATCAAGCCGGTACCGGTCACTAGCCTCATTCACCACTTCATTCAGATCGGCCTTCGGACGCCCAGGAAATCCTGCCGCCGCATTGGATACGGTGGGTGCACCGTATAAGGCGCGTGCCCCACTTCTGGCCGGTTTTGCCAGAAGTGGGGTTTTTCGATCGTTCCCTGACACCGTACCCGCTGAAGCCACCGGCAAATCCGGCGCAGCCTCAAAATGATCAATCTCCACCGTCGGCACATCCACAAAGCTCGATCCATCCGCCGCCACGTAAAGCCGCGTAACATTGCCGATCACTTCGCGCCGTTCATGCCGGATCGAAAATCCATTCCTCAGCACCGCCACTTCGCCGGCAAAACAGGGAAGCGCCATCACCGCGACGATCGCAATGATTCCAACCCGCAACCGGCATGATCCCGAAGATCGCATCTGGTTTTGTGTGATTTTACTGACCACTGATCACTGAATCACTGATCACTGAATCACTGACCACTAATCACGATCACTGTTTCCCTAAAATCATCTCCACCGCCGCCGCCACTCCGCACGCATCGTTGCCGCGCGTCACCGTCCAGCCGCGCCCCAGCAACTCCGGGCAGGCATTCCCCATGATAACCGGATGCCCGGCAAACTCAAGCATCTCCACGTCGTTGTGATTGTCACCGATGGCCATGACCTCTTCGCGCCGGTAACCCCGATGCGCCGCCCACCGCTTGAGCGCATGTCCCTTCGAGCACCCCGCGTTCAGCACGTCGATCATCGACAAATCCCGCGCCGGATATTCCGTGCGCAGCACCGTCACCGTCCCATCCATTCCCGCACTCGCCAGCGCCTGAAGCGCCAGATTCATCCGTGCCATCGTCCCGCAAAACATCGCCTGCACCGGATCGCGCACCAGCGCCCGCTCAATCGGCACCACAAACTGGATGTACTCCATATTCTTCTCCACCCATCGCCGGATGCTCGCGCCAATCTCGTCGAGACGCTCGATCACAATTGCGCCCTTCACTTTGGTGTCAAAAGGAGTGTCAAAAGGAGCGTCAAAGGTAAGAACGGTGTTGCCGCGGAATTCTTGCATCGCCCCCACCAGCCGCCGGCAAGTCTCCGCTGGCATCATGTCGCAATGAAACGTCTCGCCCGCCAGCGATCGCGTCACCGCACCATTCGAACTGATCAGCCACAAATCAAATCCAAGCTGCCGCGCAATCGGCATGGCGAACGTATGCCGTCGCCCGGTTACCAGCACAATTTCAATTCCCGCGGCATGCGCACGCCGCAGCGCCGCCAGATCGCCCTCAGAAATTTGAAATTGTGGATTGAGCAGCGTACCGTCGATATCGGTCGCCAGCAGCCGGATGGAAGTCCTGGGGACGCAGGGCTCGGAACAAGTCACCACCCGCAATTTTACCACCCGAATCCAGCCGCCCAAGTCCGGACCAGCTAATTCTCAATGAGCGTAATCGCCTGGTTACAACGACCAATCAAACACCGCGAATACTCGACCACAAATCTGGCGCTCTAGTGTCGGCGCACGCCTTGGCGATAGATCCACCCAATGACATAGGCAAAGGATGTGAGGACCAGCGCTATTGACGCAACGTGAACGATGGGGATTGTAAAAGCGAGTTTTGGGAAGGTAAATATAAGCCCCACAAAGAGAAGGAAACACAGCCACACGACAACAAGGGACCTTCCGAATACGGCCTTCCCGCGATCAACTGGCTCGGTCAGCGAAGATGTCACTCCCAGCCGACCTGACCCAGTCACTTGCGGCAGATAGACGCACCAGCAATACAGGCAACTGCCGTACCAGAAACCAGCCAACATCACTAGGAACCAGAATCTCTTTATCCATTTTCCTGAGGCATCCAGCCGTGCCCAGTACCGCCACATTCCGAGCCAAAGGAAGAAGACAGAAAAAGCTCCTCCAGCTCCAATGATTCCCCAAAAAACATTGGCAACTGATGGTTTACCAGAAGGCGCGACTCGTCCTAAGAAGACTGGCAACAGACCGAGGACGAATAGCGAAGCAACGAAGAACAATTGCGCAGCGCGGCGGGTCCCAATCCATTGTTCGTCGAACCTGTTCCAGAGTCCCAGCGGTCCTATGCGGTCGAAGCGCATATTGGTTTTAGCTCGTACCCGGCTTCATACGGATTGTAACAACCCACTCTCGAAACACAAGCTGTCAACCGTGGCTGTCGTTAAATCCCGATTACGCTCAAAACCCCTGCCCGAAGGGAAGATGAGTGTAAACGCATTTTTCGCAAACCATCCGTTAGAATGGCTCGTTGTGAGCGGCCAAGCTACTGAGGTCATGGTCTAGTGTCAATGGCGTGTGCAGATACACAGTCGCACGAAACGATTTGCGCAGCAAAGAGCAGATGCGATGACCGCTGCGAAGCAGTTGATGAAGCGAATCGTGGAACGCACGCTAGACCCCTACGAAGGCTATCTGCAAATCTGCGGCATCTTCCAACGACACGCACACTTGGAAATGCCAGAGCTGCGCGCTTTCGTGCGAATTGATGGCATTGACCCCAACTGGTCGGTATCGGTCACGCCCGAACTGCGCAACGCGATTATCCAACGTGCAGAGACATTCTTAGGAGGCGCCGAGTGATAGCTGGCGAAATATCCTGATTACACTTATTGACCTCGCGAGCCCTATCTAGCGCATTCTGCGAGAACTCCTGCCCTACGCTCACAGCCTCGCCAACAACCCACTAGCCTTCCGAAACCACCCCCGCTCCCGCCGCCGCAAATACCCCGGCATCGTCGGCTTCTTATCCAAAATCTTCTGCGCCCACTCCCGCGCGTCGGCCACGCGCCCCTGCGATTGCAAAAATAACGCGTAGTGATAATACGTCTCCGAAATCGTCGAAATCCGTGTCGCCTCGCGAAACATCGCGTCGGCTTTCTGGTTCTGCCCAGTCTGCGCCCACGCCCACGCCAGCAATCCCTTGGCGCGATGAAAATCGTAATCCGGATCCGACTTCACCGCCCGCTCCAGATCCGGCACCGCCGCCGCAAAATCCCCTAACTCAACTTCCGCCACGCCGCGCCGGTAAAACGCATCGACTGAATCCGCACGCGCCCCAATCGCCTTGTCGTATGCCGCCCGCGCCCGCGCGAAATCGCCGTCATCCAGGTACAGCAGTCCCAACTCCTCATAATTTCCCGCCGAAGGATTATCCAGAATCTCCCGCTCCAGCTCATGAATTCGCCGCCGCCGCGGAAACATCTGGAACGAACTCCGCAGCAGCCCCGCATCCGGAATCACCTCCACCGCGATATAAACCAGCGCCCCAATCCAATGAAACAGGATCACAAACAGCCAAAACCAATCCGGCCGCCGCCGGATGAAGTGGACAATCGCCACCACCCGCAGCGCAATCGCCCACCACGAAAATGCAAAAAACAGAAATGATCCCATCAGAAGCCGTTCTATCGCATGATCCGTTCTATCGCCTGGGCGCGCCACGCCGCAGGCGCACCTCGCGCGAAATCAGAATTTGCGTTTAGAAGAAGTCACAGTTCGCATTTAGAAGCCGTCATGCTGAGCGTGTCATACCGAACGTCTCATGCCGAAATATGTCATGCCGAACGTGCATACCCAACGTGTCATACCGAATCTCTTATTCAAAAAGCTGTCATTCCGAACCGTCGCGAAGCGGCGGTGAGGAACCTGCTTTTCCCTCTTCTACTTCTTAACGTCCGGACTCGTCATCGGACTCGTCACTCCGCTCAAACTGTCCGTCACGGACTTCGGCAGCTTGTCCGCATTGGCCAGCAGCAAACTTACCTGCCACATCTGCGTGGTCGTCAGTGACTTTTCAAACCCCGGCATGCCGGTCATCCGAATTCCTCCTGAAACCTTCCAATACGTTTCCCCCGCCGGATCGTCCGTCACGCCCATTCCCTCCATCAGCTTCGGAGGCTTCGGAAACATTCCCTTCGCAATCGCCGTCTGCGCATGCCCCGGCAGCCCATGGCAAACCGCGCAATGATCCTTATAAACTTGCGCCCCCGCCGTGTACGCTGCCTCGTCCGCCGCGATCGGCGCCGACTTCGGCGCCTCTTTTTCGATCCGTGCCTCCAGCGCCATGTGCGCCAGCTTTCGCTCAAACGGCATCGGCGGAGCCGAAGTCGCCACCGGCACGCTGCCCGAAGCGAAATAGAAATACACCCCCAACGGAATGGCCAGCAGACCCACGATCAGTCCCAGCACAAACTTTCTCATTCCCGTTCTCCTTGATATCCGTTCTATTGAGCTCCTGCTAAAAACTTGAACGTTGATACTAAATCAAACCGCTGCCCGCGTGAGTCCGGACAGATGGCGGGCCCTCGAGCGACAGAACGCCGAAGCTGGCAGCGCACGCCAAAGATCAAGAAGTGGCGAGTGGATACTGGCAAACTGCCCCTCTGCTAAACTCGCATTCAAATGCTCACGCACCTCGAATGCACCCGCTGCGGCGAACATTATCCCGCCGACCGCCCGCAATCCGTCTGCCCCAAGGACGCCGGCATTCTCTATGCCCGTTACGATCTGGCCGCCATCAAACGGACATTTTCTTCCGCTCGCCTCGCCGGACGCGCTCCCACCATGTGGCGCTACGACGCCGTCCTTCCCGAGGCTGATCCCGTCTCGCTGGGCGAAGGCTTCACGCCCATGCTGGCCAGCCGCGAGTTTCCCAACGTTTTCATCAAAGACGAAGGCCTTAATCCCACTGGATCCTTCAAAGCCCGCGGACTCTCCGCAGCCGTGACCATGGCCAAACATTTCGGCCTGAAAAAGCTCGCCATCCCCTCTGCCGGAAACGCCGCCGGAGCCCTCGCCGCCTACGCCGCCGCCGCCAGCCTCGAAGCCCACATCTTCATGCCCAAAGATGTCCCCGCCGCCAACCGCATCGAGTGCGACTACTACGGCGCTCACGTCATCCTGGTCGATGGCTTGATCAGCGACTGCGCCCGGCGGGTTGCCGAGTTAAAAGTTTCCGAGTCGTGGGAGAAAGACAAGTGGTTCGACGTAAGCACCACCAAAGAGCCCTACCGTGTCGAAGGCAAGAAGACCATGGGCTACGAAGTCGCCGAACAACTCGGCTGGAAACTGCCCAGCGCCATCATCTATCCCACCGGCGGTGGAGTCGGCCTGCTAGGCATGTGGAAAGCTTTCGAAGAAATGGAAGCCCTGGGCTGGATCTCCTCGGAAAAGTCCGATTCGGAAAAGTCCAGTTCGGTTCGCCCCAGAATGATCGCTGTGCAATCAGCCGGATGCGCCCCTATCGTGAAAGCATGGGATGAAGGCAAGCCCACCTCTGAATCCTGGCGAAATGCCGCGACCCTGGCTTCCGGCCTGCGCGTCCCCAAGCCCTACGGCGACTATCTGATCCTCGACATATTAAAGAAGAGCAAAGGCACCGCGGTCAGCGCTACCGACGAAGAAATCCTCGAAGCCACGCGCCACTGGTCCAAAGTCGAAGGCATCTTCGCTGCCCCCGAGGGCGCAGCCTGCCTGGTAGCCTACCGCAAGCTCTTATCGTCGGGATTTTTCAAGCCCGAAGACACCGTAGTCCTCTTCAACACCGGAACGGGTCTTAAGTATCTAGATGTCCTGGACGCAAGCGCGGGCAATGCCCATGTGGTCGGGGGCGACTCGCCCGCGCGCCCCGTGCAGGCCGCCAAGCCCGCAACCCGCCAAATCGCCGGCATCATCGGCCCCTACTGAAGATTCGATTCTCGTTCCAAGGTTGTCACCATTTATAGGTTTGTCACTCCGAACCGAGCCGAAGGCGCGGTGAGGAACCTGTTGTTGCTTTTTATTCATTCTCGGCGGCGTTGTCGTCCTGAGCGAAGTGATTGCGAGAGCGAAGCGACCGCAATCACGCAGTCGAAGGATCCCTACCCGACCACGGCGTCAACCCCGTGTTCCCCGGTGTCCTCTGTGGTTAAAATAAAACTCGCCCATGACCGACCGCCTCTATTACCACGATTCCTTCCTCTACAACTTCGAAGCCGAAGTGCGCGAAGTAACCGACTCCCCGCGCCCCGCCGTCATTCTCGACCGTACCGCCTTCTATCCCACCAGCGGCGGCCAAATCCACGACACGGGAGTGATCTCCACGGAAGATGAACAATTCAAAGTCACCGAAGTCGCCGACACCGAAGACGGCAAGGTCGTCCACTACCTCGAAGCCACCAGAGATCTTAAGCCCGGAACCCGCATCCATGGCCAGATCGACCCCACCCGCCGCCGTGACCACATGCAGCAGCACTCCGGCCAGCACGTTCTCTCGGCAGCGTTCATCCGACTCTTCAACATGCCGACCGTCTCCTTCCACATGGCCGATGACTACTGCTCGATCGATCTCGACCCGCCCACGCTCGCCAAAGATCAGATCGAGTCCGCCGAGCGTCTCGCCAACGAAATCATCCTCGAGAACCACCCAGTTGAAATTCGCTTCGTCACTCGCGATCAAGCCGCCACTCTCGGCCTGCGAAAAGATCCGGCCGCCGACCGCGACGAACTTCGCATCATCGATATCCGCGATGTGGATGTCAGCGCCTGCGGCGGCACGCACGTAAATCAAACCGGACAAATCGGCTGCATCCTGCTTCGCAAAGCCGAACGCGTCCGCCAGGGATGGCGCGTCGAATTCGTTGCCGGACAGCGCGCCGTGGCAACCGCTCGCCGTGACTTCACCACACTCACCGATGCCGCCGCGCTCTTTTCCGCTCATATCTACGATGTCCCGCAGCAAGCCCGTAAATCGCTCGACGAAATCCGCTCCCTCCGCAAGCTGCGTGAGCAAAGCCAGGAAGAACTCGCTGCCGCCCAAGCCGCCGCGCTGCTGGCCGAATCCCCCGAAACCAACGGCCGCAAGCTGATCGTCCGCACCTTCGCCGACCGCGACCTCACCGCACTCAAGCTGCTGGCGCAAAAACTCGCCCGCCTCTCACCCAACGCAGTCGCGCTGCTGGCGACCACGGCGTCGCAGCCATCTCTAGTCTTCGCCCAATCGCCAGGCCAGCCCTTCGACATGGGATCGCTTATGAAAGAAGCCATGGCCAAACTCAACGGCCGCGGTGGCGGCAGCAAAGACCTGGCCCAGGGCGGCGCACCCACTTCCGAAGGCATCGACCTCGTTCTCCACGAGATCGCCGATTCCATGTCATCCTGATCGACGCCAAGCACCGTGCACCAAGCCCGCGTCGCCGCAACGCTTGCCGCGCACCTCCAGCGCTCACAGCCCGTAGAACCCAGCAACCCGCAGGGTTTAAGATAAGAGCGAGCGCACCATGCCCGACGACTCCATCACCATTTCCCCCGGCCCGCAATTCCGCGCCGCCATGTTTGTGGCCATCGTCGCCGACGCCTTGCAGCTTGTGGTTTTTCCTTTATTCGTCGAGGGCGCGCTGTCTCCCGCCGACGACGTATTCGACATCGCCGTCGGCGCCGTCATGGTTCACCTGCTGGGCTGGCACTGGGAGCTCCTGCCCTCATTCCTCGCCAAGCTGGTTCCCGGCGTCGATCTCGTCCCTTTCTGGACCATCGCCGTAGCCAACCTCTGGCGCAAAGCCAAACGCATGGCCGACGTAGCCAATGCAGAAAATCAATCGCTGCAACTCCCGCCAGCTCACCCAACCAAGAATTGACGATTCATTTCTCCATTCCCACTTCGGAACCATCCCCGCACCAAACGCAAATATTTTCGTCCCATTCTTCGCTCCCGCTCCTAAACTAACTCCCAGCTGTATTCCTCATTCCCACAAAACGTGGCGGGGCTTCCTAGGGCTCCGCCATTTTCATTCAGGAATCTGTTTCACCAATGCGAGGAACACGCATGTCCACCACTCCCAACCGCAAGCCCCACAAACGCCAAAAGCCCCAGCCCCCAAAGCCCACTCCTCCCGCTCCGCGCAAAAATACCAAGGTCACCGGAGAGCGCTCCGAAGCCGCCTTCCTCGACCGCGCCATCCAGCGCAACTTTGGCGTCGCCAAGCCCTGGGGAGACTCCCGCCGCTACGACTTCATCCTCGACAACGGACAGTGCCTGCACCGCATTCAAGTCAAGTGCACCGAGTCCATCCGCGCCCGCGCCTACGAAACCCGCGCTACCTACACCGTCGGCAAGAAGCGCGCCGTCTACACCAAAAAGGACATCGACTTCATCGCCGCCCACGTCGTCCCTCTCGATCTCTGGTACATCATCCCCGTCGAAGTCTGCACTCCCGCACCCATGCTCCGTTTCTATCCTCACCGCAAAGCCAGAAAGATGCGCCTCGAACCCTACCGCGAAGCCTGGCACTGGATCCTGCCCAAAGAAGGCGTCGATGAAAACGGCCGCATCGAAATCCAAGCCAGCGCCGACGAAACCATTTACCCGGAGCATGTCGACCTGGAACACGCCGATCTGGAACACGTCGATCCGAAACCTGTCGATCCGGAATACGACCGGACAACAAATGCCGCTCCCGGCAAAGACCATGTAGGGACAGCCGCCCTCGGCTGCCCGGCCGGGCAAAGCCCGGCAGCCCTGTCTCCCGCAACCTCGAGAGCGACCCCCAAAACTCCCATCGCAACCCTCCAGTCCTACCGCAACCTCTGCGCCAAAACGCCCGCCACCCGGCTCAATCCGACGCTCGCCCCCTGGCCCATCCCGCCGGTAAAAATCCTCGCAGCCCGCAAAGGCAAGAAAATCCTCCCCAATCCGCCCGACTAGCAAGCGCCCAGCAAAACCGGGAAGGGTACGACTTAAAGCTCTTAGCCTTTGACACCTTTGTCATTCCGACGCGCGAGCGCAGCGAGACAGGAGGAATCCGCTTCCCGCCGGGAGCCAAGCCCAACCAAAAGAAAGAGCAGAACCGGGAAGAGCACGACTTAAAGTCGTGCCACATCAAAACCATCAAAACAAACCCGGCTTCAGCCGCTGAGGGCCGCTTCAATGCACCACGCGCCCGCCGCATCTTCCGGGCTCGTTCAGAATTTGCCATTCCGACGAGCTCAGCGAGCCGTCTTGCCCTCTAGGACCTTGTCGGATATATACCAGTGATATATACTTCATACGGGACGGTTCATGCCTAAAACTGACATCGCCAAACTCTTCCAGAACGGCCGCAGCCAGGCAGTCCGCCTGCCCAAAGAATTCCGTTTCGAGGGAGACCGCGTCCGCATTCGCCGCGTCCCGCAGGGAGTGCTGCTCGAACCCCTTATCCCGGACACCGCCCGCTGGTTTGAAGAAATGGATAAATTCAACTCCGAGCCGTTTATGACCCGCGGACGCCGCCAGCCCACCACGCCCAAGCGAAAGATTTTCTAGTGGATTACCTGCTCGACACCAACGCCTGCATCGCCCTGATCAACGAACGTCCGCCAGCCGTCCGCACCCGGTTTGAAAAGGCAAACGCAACGGGATCGCACATCCTCGTTTCATCCATCGCGGTCTTCGAACTTTGGTATGGCGTAGCCAAGAGCAGCAGGCAAGACTTCAACCGCAAACGCCTCGAAGCCTTTCTCTCCGGCCCGATCCTGGTGCTCCCCTTTGAAGACACTGACGCCCACGGCGCGGGCACACTGCGCGCGGCCCTCGAACGCTCTGGAAAACCGATCGGAGCCTATGACCTGCTGATTGCAGGCCAGGCGTTACGCCATCAACTTACCTTGGTGACTTCGAACGTCTCCGAGTTCTCGCGAGTGAAGGGGCTCGTTTGGCAGGATTGGGCAAAGCCGTAAAGAAGGAGCAGAACCGGGAAGGGCACGACCCAAAGTCGTGCCGCATCGAAGTCATCGAAACAAACCCGGCTTCAGCCGCCGAGGCCCGCATCCCCTTCGCGTCTCTAACCACTTGTCATCCTGAGGCAGCGGAGTCATCGGCGAAGCCGAAGACTCCCAACGAAGGATCCATGCAACTTGCTGGCAGCACCGGCGCCGCCGACAAGTCCATAGGTCCCTCAGCCCGCAAAGAACGCAAGCCTCCGGCCCGATCATCGTGCTTCCGGCTCTTCCACGGCAGCTCCACAGGAGAGTGGAAGTGACGTGGAAGAGCGGCCCCTCGAGGGCCGCGTTACGAAACGAAAAGAAGAAAACAACTCCACTCTGCCGAAGGCCGTTGCCGCAGAGCGCAGCTCGCAGGCAACTGGAATCACCACGGACCTCGACATTGAAGTTGACCAAAGACAAGACGACGCTAATCTACAACCAGTTCCTCACCCTGAGCGGCATTCCCAAAGAAACCTACGACGGTCGCCTCGGCAACCGCTCCGCGCTGGAATGGATCATCGATCAATACCAGGAGAGTGGAAGTGACGTGGAAGAGCGGCCCTTCGAGGGCCGCGTTACGAAACGAAAAAAAGAAAACAATTCCACTCTGCCGAAGGCCGTTGCCGCAGAGCGCAGCTCGCAGGCAACTGGAATCACCACGGACCTCGACATTGAAGTTGACCAAAGACAAGACGACGCTAATCTACAACCAGTTCCTCACCCTGAGCGGCATTCCCAAAGAAACCTACGACTATCACCTCGGCAACCGCTCCGCGCTGGAATGGATCATCGATCAATATCAGGTCTCCACCGACAAGCGCAGCGGCATCACCAACGACCCGAACCGCGACGACGATCCGACCTATATCCTGCGACTGATCGGCCAAGTCGTCACGGTCAGCCTGGAAACGGTCAAAATCGTCCGCTCCCTGCCGCCCTTGGGTTTGCCGTAGGCTGTCCCCCTTTACTTTCAATGACTTACCCCCGTATAATCCCTCCAGCAACCGCTAAACCCTGATTTTGCACCATTCGTTGGGATGTGCATGCGCCATTCCTTGCAGTTCCAATAGGATAAGCGCAGTACACCCAGGGAAACGTGTAAGCGATTCGGGAACCAGGTTCACTCCCGTGCGTCGTTTTGCATCAAGCGTTTTCGCGAGACCCAGGTCACCGGGTCGTGGGATTTTAATTTGCATTGGCAGAGAAGCAGAGGGTTTGGCCAAAAGCCAAGAGCCAAAAGCCAAGAGCCAAGAGCCAAAAGCTAAAAGCTTAGGAGCCAGAAGCTAACATGCGCAAGCCGATCAAGTACGTAGAAAAAGCAGCCGTCGCCGCCGCCAAGGCCACGTGGGTTGTATTCGACCGCGTCAACCGGATCAAGCCCAATCCGTCGCCCACGCCGAAATGGTCTGACAAGCCGCTGCTCAAGTCCTACGAAAAGTCCAAGCCGCCGCTCGGCTGGCCGCGCTCGACGGACTCACTGTGCCCGAAGTGCGTCCCGGAAATCCGGCAGCAGATTCTCGACGGCCATCTGCCCCATGAAGTGCTGATGAACGAGAAAGTCGGCGAGATCAAAGCTACGATCATCGAACGCGACGGCAAGATTTTGATGGTCAAGGAGTGCCCCAAGCACGGCCGCTTCGAAGACGTGATGTCGATCGACACCGAATTCTCCAAGCATCTCGAAGATGTTTTCCCCGGCCGCGACATCGCCGCGCACAACGACGAGAAGCTTCATCATCACGGGTCTTCCACGGTGAAGTATGGCCGCGGCTCGGTGCTGACCATCGATCTGACCAACCGCTGCAACATGATGTGTGATCCCTGCTTCATGGACGCCAACCAGGTCGGCTTCGTCCACGAACTGACGTGGGAAGAAATCAAGACGATGCTCGACAACGCGATTACCATCAAGCCGCGCCGGCAGATGAGCGTGCAATTCTCTGGCGGCGAGCCGACGTTGTCGCCGTACTTCCTCGATGCTGTCCGCTACGCCCGCAAAGTCGGATACAACTCCGTGCAGGCCGCGACCAACGGAATCGAGTTCGCCAAGAGTTTTGAATTCGCGCAGCAGGCGGTGGACGCCGGCATGCGCTATGCGTATCTCCAGTTCGACGGCATCGGCAACGCAGCCAACGCGCATCGCGCGGTCGGCAACTTGTTCGACGTGAAGCTGAAAGCAATCGAAAACCTGCACAAGGCGGGATGCGAAATCGTTCCAGTAGTGACCATCGTCAACGGCATCAACAACGAGCAGGTCGGCCGCATCATCAAGTTCGCACTGGATAATCCCAAGACGATCAGCTTCCTGTCATTCCAGCCGGTAAGCTTCACCGGCCGCGACGAAGCCGTCACCGACGATCGCCGGCAAGCGCAGCGCTACACGCTGAGTCATCTAGCCCACGACGTAAAAAATCAAACCACCCTGGGCGAACCCGCCCGCGACTGGTTCCCCATCAGCTTCATGGGAACATTCAGCGACTGGGCAGACTTAATGCACGCCAAAGACGCCAACAACGACTGGGGCCAACTAAGTTGCGGCTGTCACCCGAATTGCGGGACGGGGATGGCTGTGATGATTGATAAGGAAACCAAGGAAGCTGTGCCGGTGACGGCTTTCCTGCATGGGGATCAGCTGGCGAAGGATATCGCGAAGGTGAATGACGCGGCGCGCGGGAAGTTCTGGACCGGGGTGGGAATGGCGCTGTGCCTGATGAAGAACTACGATCCGTTCCAGGCGCCGACGCATTTCAAGCTGATGGACCTGTTGAAGAAGTTCGACAAGAACTATCACGTGACCGGAAAGGACTACGGGAAAGTTGGCCCGGACCGGACGATTGACGACGTGATGAAGCGGCGGACTACCGACCGGTGGAACTTCCTGTTCATCGCGGGCATGTGGTTCCAGGATCTGTTTAATTACGACTTCCGGCGGACGGAGCAGTGCATTATTCCCTATGCGACGCAGGAAGGCGAGATTTCGTTCTGCGCGTATAACACGGGCGTGGGATGGCGGAACATCATCGAGAAGATGCACATGACCGCGACGCTGACGAAGTGGTACGAGGAGCATGGGCGGCATGAGATTTTCGCGGGCGGCAAGAAAGTGAAGATGGAAGACAATGCCAGCGATTACCTCAGGCTGCGGGAAGAGATCGTGACCAACGAACTGCAGCATGATCTTGATAAGCTGGGCATCGCGAAGACGGCGCGGGAGGAAAAGATTCGCGCGCGCGATGCGAAACAGAAGGCGGCGGCAGAGGCACGTGGTCCGCAGAAAAACGATGAAGCTTACAACGCGCGCATGGCGTCGCTGTATCGCGAAGTCGTGCTGAAAGAGAAGCCGGTGCAGTCACAGGATGGATTCATTCCGCTGGGCGCGCTGGCGAAGCCGAACGGTGGCATTGCTCCTGCTCCGAAGCCGGAAGTTGCGGAGCCGGTTGCGGGAGACTGAAACAGCTATTAGCTCTTAGCCATTAGCTTTTTGCTTGAAACAACGGGCCGCCTGAAGGCGGCCCGATTTATTTTGTCTTGCTTAGAGTTTGCGTGTCGGGATTGCGCTGCGCCTTCGCCGGGTTGCGATTCGTCGCTTCGCTCCTTGCGCACCCCGGTTCTGGCGCTCCCCGCCCGCGTGCCCGCAAACGGTCCGGCTTCGTCGCTGCGTTCCTTGCAAGACCGTTTGCCCAGGATCAAAATCCCTCGAGGCCGTTTGGGAATACTCGATCGTGTCGTAGTCGAACGCTGTTCTACGATGGTGTGCAAGTTCTTATCACTTGAGGCTGATTTTTTGCAGCATAAATAGCCAATCTATTTGCTTGCATTTGTGAGGAATGTTGGCTAGAGTGATCGGGTTTTTGACTGGCACTTTTGGTACCTTCCCCCCCAACGTTCAGCCTTCGCAAGTCAAAAACCCGCCTAAACAACTGACAGGAACGGAGGCTTTATGCACCAAGCAGGTGGTTTCCGCCTCAATTCGTTTGCCATTTTGATTGTGATTGCGGCGCTTGGGTTTGCACCAGGTTTTCTCAAGCTGGCTCATGCGCAACGCAGTGCGAGTTCGCGACACTTGAATGCAGCGCACACGGCGCAGCAGAGGAACGCGCCGGCGGTGACTTGCGGGAGCGGCACGGACAACTGGACCGGTACGGCTGGAGACAACCAGTGGACGACGGCGACGAACTGGAGCACCGGCGCGGTGCCGGTGTCGACGAGCAGTGTGTGCATCGCCAGCACCTTTACCTCCACGATCACCATCGGAACCCTGGCCACCACGAACCAAACCATTGCCAGTCTCGACAGTGGCGCGCCCCTTTCGCTTACCGAAGGCCCGCTGACGATCAGCGGAGCGGCCACATTTGCAGCCAGCCTGAACCTCAGCTTGGGCGGGACACTTACTCTGAATGGCACCAGTTCGATGACCACGCTTGCAATGACTAGCGGCACGCTTACGAACAGCGGCACGTTGACGGTGAGCGGGCTGCTGACCTGGTCGGGAGGGACGGAGAGCGGAACCGGGACGACCAATGCGAACGGGGGAATGGCGCTGAGCGGCGAGCCTTTTTTGAGCGGACAAACGCTGAACAACGCGGGCACGGCCAGCTGGACTGGGATTGCATTCCTGATGGAAAACGGCGCGGTGTTTAACAACCTGAGCGGGGCGACGTGGAATCACGAAACCGACAGCGCGATCGCGTTCGAGGGCGGCACAACCGCGGTCTTCAATAACGCGGGGACATTTGAAAAGACGGGAGGGACGACCAGCACCGGGGGAGGCGTCTCGACTTCCATCACCTTCAACAACACGGGGAC